>Ga0256840_1000545_pt1 | contig 38104 bp, 31 predicted proteins | sample 355202metaG_FD_185969 | JGI IMG/M metagenome (GOLD analysis project Ga0256840, IMG submission 185969) | Hydrothermal vent microbial communities from Mid Atlantic Ridge, Atlantic Ocean - 355-202 | ecosystem: Environmental > Aquatic > Marine > Hydrothermal vents | place: Atlantic Ocean: Mid...
TGCATATAGGCTTTTGCCATTTCATAAAACATTTTTACAAATTTTTCATCGCCTTGATTGATATAATCGTGTAGTTCTTGTTTTAATTCTATTGTGCTCATAAACATTAATTTAATTAAACAAATATACAAATTTTGTTCCATTACTCGATTTTATTTTAATTTATGATATAAATTAATAGTTTCGTGCAGACTTTACCAAAAAAAACAAACCGTTAAAGCCTTTCTTTCTGCTTTTCTTTTTCAAAATGAGGTTAAAAAACAACTTGCTTAAAAAAACTACTTTATTGTTAAAGTAGTTTTTCTTTTCTGTAACGCTACCACGCCGTTAGCGTGGCAGAAGCGACTGTGGTTGTTCGTGCGGTAGCGAGGCTTTGGGTGTAGCAGTGGTAGCTGAGAGATTACCTCCAACTTCAATTATTATTTTGTTTAATACTATTATATAAATTCTCATCATAAAAATCAGGTTGAAGATTAGCTTCCCAGTCAATGTCTTTATCGTATAAAACTATTTCATGTTCAAGTAATATTGAACAATTACCATTATTGTTTTGAAATAAACCCTTATATAAAATATTCCTATTTCTGTTTTTTAGAAAAAAAGCTGAACCAAACTTAACTTTATTAAGCCTTTTTCCATTTTTAAATAGAATCATTGATTTTTTCTCTAATAGTGACAAAATTTTTAAAGTGTCTTTTTCTAAAAAAAAAACCTCCCAACTTTGATAACAAATAGTATTTAGATATTTGCAAAATTGATAAGAAGTAATTGTATCCTTATCCCTATTTTTGTATAATAAAACATCTATTTTTACTCTTTCATATTCCTTTAACTCATTTACTGAAATATTAATATTAGGTAAAAACGTGTGTTCTTTTTTAATGTTTTTCGTACAAGAAAAAAAACATAGTAAAATTATAAATGTGTTTATTTTATTTACCATCTCCTGTTTTCTTTTTTTGTTCGTCAAGCCTATTCTTCTCTTCCGGTAAGATTTCATAAGGAATAACACTATTTCTGTGATCACCACCAGTACGCATATTATAATATTCTCTCATATGATTAGCTCCTTCTTTTGTGTAACCCATTGCATGATATAACCATTCATGTAAAGCAACTCCTCCTTTATTAAAACCTATTCTTTTACCTTTTATTAATAGAACCTTTGAAGTTCCTTTAGTCCCACGCTCTCCATAATTTTTATTTTTATTTGAAACTATAACTTTAGAATTACTGTATGTCTTTCCGCCACCATAACCATCACGAAATTCATAATATTTCCCACTTTTAGCTAATTTATCTCCATAAATTGTTTCTATTTGATGTTTCATATTAATCACATCATATATAATTGATGCATATTTAACAGGCTCACCTTTTTTATCAGCATCTTTCCAATTAAACTTTTTATTTGTTGCAAGAATATAAACTGTTTTTTCTTCGTAATAAGTTTCATACGTATCAGGCTTATACCATGGTTGTTTTATACGCTTTGTTTTTTCAACTTGTATTACAGTTTTTTTCACACTAAATGCATCATAATCTATTTTGTATTTATCTTTAAATATATTATTCAAATCTTGTGCAATTGCTTTAGCTCCATTTTCAGAAGGGAAAACAGGACCTTCTCCATTCTCATCTATAAGAGCTATTACACTATTTGCTGCGTAAGCATAAACAGATTGCTGAGGATATATTCTCTCTTTCGGGTCATTTGATAAAAATCTACCAATCCTTGGGTCATGCATTCTCGCTCCAAAATCATAACTATTCCCACTACCCTTAACTTCATCATCTTTTTCTTGCCCTTGGAAGCCATAACGATAACTTGGGCTTGAATAATTCCGATTAGGTACGAGCATACCAAATGGATAGTAATCATTATTATATTAAAGAACGTTAGGTGTAAAGGTAATGTTTTTGGAGTATTAAATTGCTGTAATGTTAATAATATTTTTAATAATACATGGTTTTATATTATACATTAAGAGATTGGATAAAACATTAGACATAAAAAAAACTGCTTAAAAAAGCAGTTTTTATAAACAATATAAATGTTATATTATAATGCGGCAACTTGTTTTGTTAACTTAGATTTTAAGTTACTTGCTTTGTTTTTGTGAATAATATTATTTTTCACTAATTTATCAAGCATTGAAGTTACTTTTGGTAGAGATTCAGACGCTACTTTTTTATCAGTTTCGTTACGTAAACTACGCATTGCATTACGCGCTGTTTTGAACTGTAATTTGTTCTGGATTCTTTTAGCGTTATTTCTTCTAATTCTTTTAAGTGCTGACTTGTGATTTGCCATTATTATTTTTATTTTTAAATTGTAGCCCGTAGGGGAGTCGAACCCCTCTTTCCAGGATGAAAACCTGAGGTCCTAACCGATAGACGAACGGGCCTTAATTATATTGTTTCAAAATCGAGTGCAAATATATAACTAAATATTATATCTGCAAGCTTTTTTTTTATTTTTTTAATAAGCTTTAGCAAATAAAACTCGTTTAGAAGACGGTTTACCTGTTAGGATACATTTACCTTCTTCATTTTCAGCATCTAAAGCAATACATCGTATAGAAGCTTTTGTTAAAGTTTTTATTTCTTTTTCTGTTTTTATAGTTCCGTCCCAATGCGCAGAGATAAAGCCACCTTTGTTTTCTAGCACCTCTTTAAATTCTTCAAAAGTGTCTACTTTAGTAATGTGTTCATCTCTAAAATTAAGTGCTTTTGTATATAAGTTCTCTTGTATTGTTTTTAATAAGTTAGGTATTAGGGTTGTAATTTCTTCACGCTTAACAAATTCTTTTGATAATGTGTCACGTCTTGCAAGTTCTACAGTTCCTTTTTCTAAATCTTTTGGTCCGATAGCAATACGTAGTGGAACACCTTTTAATTCATAATCGGCAAATTTAAATCCGGGTTTATGTGTTGTTCTGTTATCAAATTTTACAGAAACACCTTGTGCTCTAAGGTTCTTAGTGATTTGGTTTGCAACAACTGAAATGGCCTCTAATTGTTCATCATTTCTAAAAATAGGTATAATTACAACTTGTATTGGTGCTAAGTTTGGAGGTAGCACCAAACCATTATCATCAGAATGTGTCATTATTAAAGCGCCAATTAAACGCGTAGTAACTCCCCAAGAGGTTGCCCAAACATATTCTTGTTTTCCTTCGTTATTAGTAAATTTAACATCAAATGCTTCAGAAAAATTTTGACCTAAGAAATGTGATGTTCCAGCTTGTAAGGCTTTTCCGTCTTGCATTAATGCTTCAATGGTAAAGGTACTTAATGCACCTGCAAAACGTTCGTTTTCTGTTTTTTCTCCTTTAATTACAGGTATTGCCATAAAATTTTGTAGAAAATCAGCATAGATTGAGTGCATTTGTTTTGCTTCAATTAGTGCTTCTCCGCTTGTTGCATGTGCAGTATGTCCTTCTTGCCATAAAAACTCTGTTGTTCGCAAAAATAATCGAGTACGCATTTCCCAACGAACAACATTTGCCCATTGATTTAATAGTAATGGTAAATCTCTATAAGATTGAATCCATCCTTTGTATGTTTTCCAAATAATTGCTTCGGAAGTTGGTCTAACAATAAGTTCTTCTTCTAATTTTGCTTTTGGGTCAACTCTAAGTTTACCTTTATTGTCTGGATCGGCTTCTAATCTGTAATGTGTTACAATGGCAACTTCTTTTGCAAAACCTTCTGCGTTTTTTTCTTCAGCTTCAAAGAGGCTTTTAGGAACAAATAACGGAAAGTAGGCATTTTGATGTCCTGTTTCTTTAAATTTTTTATCGAGTTCTGCTTGCATTTTTTCCCAAATGGCATAGCCGTATGGTTTGATTACCATCATGCCTCTTACGGCAGAATTTTCGGCTAAATCTGCTTTAACAACTAATTCGTTGTACCATTTTGAATAATCGTCACTTCTTTTTGTTAATTTCTTGCTCATGTTAAGTCTTTGGCATAAAATTTGTTACCTATTTTAATGTAAATATTATGTCGCAAAATTAATTTATTTTTGTAAAATACAAACTATAAACACCACATCATTATGAAAAAATCTATCTTTTATTCCGTAAAGTCATCTATATTTTATGTAGTAAGCTTATTATTACTAACACTTGCTTCGTGTGGAACGTATAAAACAACATCGGTTGATAATGATGGTATTTATAGTAATGAAGATGAAGTAGTCAGCGTTATAGCTAAAAATGTACAACCAGATTCAAAATCTAAGAAGTATGAAAATTATTTTAAAAAGAAATCAAATGATATTCAAATAGAAGAAGATGAAATTTTTACAGATATTGATGAGTATGCAACAGATGCTGATGAAGAAGCTTTAAATAGAGAGTCTGATGATTTTGTATACGAAAATAATGCTTGGGAAGATACAGACGATGTTACTGTTAATGTTTACAATTATGGCGGATATTCTTCTTATTATGGAGGTTGGAATAATCCATATTATTATAGTTATTATAACAATCCTTATTATTGTTCTCCTTATTATAGCAATTGGTATGGCGGCTATAATTCTTGGTATGGTGGTTACTATAATCCATGGTACAATGTTTATTATTCACCTTATTATAGACCGTATAGAAATTACGGATATGGTAATTATGCGTATGGAAGAAGAAATTCAAGAAGATATAATAATGCGTATCAAGGTAGGTCTTTAGCAAGACATTACAATAGAAATTTAGCAAGAGCAAATAATAGAACGGTAAGAACAACAGCGGAAAGAAGAAATACAAACACAGTTAATACTCGTAGTGTTCGAGGTAATAATGTACGAACATCAACACGTTCTATTAGAAATAATCAAAGTGTGCGTACTAATAGTGGTGTAAGGTCTTCTTCAACACGTTCTATTAGAAATGCACAAGGTACACGAAGTAATAATGTTAGATCATCTGCTCCAAGAGCAACAAGAACCAGAACAAGATCATCGTCAAATTCTTATACACCAAATAGATCTACACGAAGTAATTCAGTGAGAAGCTCATCTTCTAGTTCTCATAGAAGTGCATCAGCAAACAGAAGTAGTAGAGGTGTGTCAACTTCTTCTTCAAGATCAACAAGAAGTAGTAGAAGAAGATAATAATTAAATTAAAACGCATACAATGATTAAAAATATTTTTATTTTTTTTGTTTTGATAACAATGAGTTTACAATCTTTTTCTCAAGTAAACAGTTATGATGAAACTGCTTTGCTTTTCTCGCAAGAAAAATTAAATGGTACAGCAAGGTATTTAGCAATGAGTGGTGCATTTGGCGCAGTAGGTGGAGATTTATCTGCTATTGAAATTAACCCAGCAGGAATGGTGGTTTTTAACAACAGTACGTCGTCCATTTCGTTTGATGTAAATAAAAAATCAAATACAAATAATTTTAGCAACTTAAAATCAAATTACAAAGCAACAACGTTAAATTTTGCTCATGCAGGTGGTTTGATAGTTTTTAATAATGGTAGTGAAAATTGGAATAAATTTGCTATTAGTGCTACTACAACGATTTCGAATAACTTTAAGAATAGTATTTATTTAAATGGAAATAATAACATTTCTAATGAAAGTTATTTTTTAGAACCAGACAATACTGCTGAATTATATAATATAGTTGAATCGCAAAAAATGAATAATATTACTACAGGCACAAATTCTAAAACTACATTTTCAATTGCAGCAAGGGTTAATAAGAAAATTTCATTAGGTTTCTCTGTAATTAACAATTCGGTTGATTTTTCTCAAGACGTTCAAGTTAGAGAAAATAGTAAAGATATTAATGATGAAACATTTAAAGGTGTTTTAAATCAGACCTTAGATGTTTATGGACAAGGAATTGGTTTTAATTTTGGTTTGTTGGCAAGGCCTATTGGTAATTTAAGATTGGGAGTTTCGTTAAAAACGCCAACTTGGTATGGTTTAACCGAAAATTTCACTCAAAATAAAACAACATATTTAAGCAATTACGTTGATTTAGAGCAACCTGATAATATTGATAGTACATTTGAGTACGAATTAATGACGCCAGCTAAATTTACAGGAAGTATTGCTTATGTGTTTGGTAAAAGTGGTTTGTTGAGTTTAGATTATAGTTATAAAGATTTTGGAAGTATGCATATTTCGCCTAATAGTGAGTTTGAATATGAAAATAATTATATAAATGATAATCTTAATGTGGTATCATCTTTAAATGTTGGTGGTGAGTATAGATTGAAATACCTTAGTTTACGTGGTGGTTTTCATTTAGAAAACACTCCATATAAAGATAATGAAAATTATTCAACTGCTATGATTTCTGCTGGGTTTGGATTTAAAACAAGTAGTACTGCTACTTTAGATTTTGCTTTTAATACAGCTGAATATTATGAAAAAAAATATTATTTAAATACATCAAATAATATGGATTTATCTAAAAATAAAGAAAATAAATTTACAGTAACTTATTCTGTAAATTTTTAATAAGGCTTACCTAAATTTTTTAAACTCCTTAACGTCTATGTTTTGGAGTTTTTTTTATTTAATTTTTTTTCGTAAATTGAGCGAGTAAAATGTTGAGTATTAATCTAAAAGGTAAGTAATGAAAAAAATATTAGTATTTATTGTGCTTTTATTGTTTCTGCTATTGTTATGGTATAGTAACAATAAATATCATAGTTGTTGTGACGGCGTTGCACAAGCTGATGATGTAGAGCATAAAAAAAATGATCCATTGATCGAAAAAAAAGAGAAACTTAAAAATGGTCCTCTTATGTATAACTGGAATTCTGCCGAAGCTATAACCAATGAGTTGTGGAACGCTAAACGAAGCGAAATACTCGCTAATGAGTCAAAAGGTAATGTATTACAAATTTCGGCACCTTATTTTGAAAAAGAAGGTAAGGAATTGGGTATTGAAAGAGCTAAATCAGTTTTTCTTAAATTGGCAAGTGATTTAGACCCAAAAAAAGTGGAATATACTGCTAAGTTAGTAAATTATTTTAATGACGCAGAAAAACAACCCTTTGAAGGGACAGACTTTAAATGGTTGGTTAGAAATGAAAATATATCAGAAATAGATGAAAAAACACTTATTTATTTTCCGAAAAATTCAACAAAACAAGTTCGTAATGAAAATATAAAAAACTATATTTTAAAAGTAGCTAATTTTTTAAAGACTAATGATAAAAATATTGTAATATCTGGTCATACTGATAATACAGGTAATAGTGTAAATAACAAAAAATTAGCTTTAAAACGAGCAAAATCTATAAAAAATGAATTAATAAGTTTGGGAGTAAATGCTAATAGAATAGTCACTATTTCGTATGGTGATAAAAAACCAATTGCCTCAAATGATAATAAATTAGGTAGGCAAAAAAATAGAAGAGTAGAGTTAGAAATAAAATAAATAAAAATTTAAAAAGATAAAATTATGTTATTATTAATACAATTAAATTGTGACTGTAATGGATTTAACACATGGCTTTGGCCATTAATTATTGCTTTTATTTTAGGAGCGTTTTTAGGTTGGTTGCTTAGTAAAATGTTAAGCAAATCTAATAATGAAACAGATGCATTTGAACAAAAATATTTAGATACTAAATCTGCATTAGAAAATTGTAGAAAGAATTCGAGTAAAACCAATTTGATAGGTGGTAATGCGCTTGGAATTACGAATGATAAGGTTTCTAAAGTAATAGTTGATAGTTCTAAACGAGATAAACTTACAAAAGTAGAAGGTATTGGTCCAAAAATACAAGGCTTACTTTATGATGATGGAATTTATACATGGAAACAATTAGCTGAAGTTTCAGTTGAAAGAATACAAGGTGTTCTTGATAAGGCTGGACCAAGATATAGAGTACATAACCCAGGCTCTTGGCCAAAACAAGCTGCTATGTGTGCAAATGGTGAATGGGAAAAACTAAAAGTATGGCAAGATGAGCATAAAGGAGGAAGAGAATAAGTTGCTTTTTTATACTAAAATTAGTAAAGCTACCTTTTTTAGGTGGCTTTTTTATGTAAAAGCAACTACCAATAATTCGGCTTAAAGTAACTTTTTAATTTTATTTACAACAGCAAGATTAATGATTTCTCCCTTTGTAGTTGAGATAATATCGAAAAAAGGAACATTGTATTTATTTTGATATTTTCTATTTTTTTTATAATTTGTTCTTTTTGCTTTTAGTATATATGTTGTATTGTATGTATATGATTTTGGTTTTATCTGAATGCCACAGAGTAATTTGTTGTTAAAACTAATTTCGTAATCAATGGCATAATTATAATCAAATTCCCCTTCTTTTTTAATGAAATTTAGGTTTGGTAATTCGTTTTTTAATGTAGTTATGGTGTTATGTTCTCTTAAAATAATGCCATTCCATGTTTCGCCAATTACACGAAATTTTACTGCTTCTACACATTCATTTAAGGTAATGTTTGGGTGTTTTTTATTAATAAAATGATGTAAGATTTCGCCTTTTTTCAACAATTGATTTTCAGTTCTTCCATTTTGTTTATTTATAGCAATAATATTCTTAGGTAGTTTATTGATATATTTAATTTCTAAACACGCATCGTTTAATATGTTTTTTAAAGTTGAATTAAGTTCTTTCATTTTTTTTAATCGGTAGTTTCCCATTTCATAATAGAAAGCTTCCCATTCTTCTTTATTTTTGAATGATTTTAACTCGATAAGCATTGAAACATAACCAACACTCCAAGGATGATTGAGCTTTAATTCATTCCATGGTGCATTTGTAAGTCGGAATTTTTCTTTATCAATTGGTAATTTAAATTCATCCATGACTTTTTTATTTTGTGCTTAAAAATAAAAAGATACAAATTAATATTGAAAATTCAGATATTTTACCATTCATTTCCTCGATTAGCATCTAAATCAATAAATATAAAAAGTAATATTGTAAATGCTAATAATGAAGAACCTCCATAACTAAAAAAGGGTAGTGGTATACCTATTGTTGGTAGTATGCCAATAACCATTCCGATATTAATTGTAAAGTGAAAAAAGAATATAGAAGCAATACTATAACCATAAACTCTGCTAAATTTCGATTTTTGTTTTTCGGCAATATGTATTATTTGTAATATAAAAATAACAAATAGTAGTATTACAAATGAACTGCCAACAAAACCCCATTCTTCGCCAACCGTACTAAAAATAAAATCGGTATGTTGTTCTGGTACAAAATCACCTTTTGTTTGCGTGCCTTTTAAGAAGCCTTTGCCAAAAACACTACCAGAACCAATTGCAATTTTAGATTGTTCTAAATTATATCCTTTTCCTTTAGTATCTTTAATCATATTTAAAGCAATACTAATTCTATCAATATGTCTTTGTGGCAGTTTTGTAAAAGTAAAATGAATTGAAAATATAAAAATAGCAAAGCCTAAAAACCCACCTATATAATTGATGATATTTTTTCTTAAAAAATGGTTTTTGTACTTGTATATATAATATATGAATGCAATGAATAGTATAAAATTTATAATTTCTATTGTAATAAGACCAAATTTAATTACACTTAATGCTGTTATTAGTAAAGTGAGCGAAATAATTATATAATGTTTAGGTAAACCTTCTCTATAAAAAACAAAAAAGAAAGATAGATAAACAAGTGCCGAACCAGGATCTGGTTGTAAAATAATTAATATTGAAGGGATTATTAGTATAATAAAAGCTTTAATCTGGTTGTTAAATAGTTTTAAATCAAATTGTTTGTCGCCTAATAGCTTTGCGACACCAAGTGCAACAGCAATTTTAGTAAATTCGGTTGGTTGTAGCGTAGAACTACCAATACTATACCATGATGTTGCTCCGTTTATGGTTTTACCAAAAACAAATAAGCCAATGAGTGATAGTAGTGAGATAAGATAAAATATGCTGGAAAAATTTTGAAAAAAACGTGTGTCAACAAATACGATAACTACAGCAGCTGCAATACTTATAACTGCCCAAATAAGTTGTTTGCCATATTTTGATGAAAAATCTAAAATTTCAAAATGAACATCAGTTTTTGAGGCAGAGTAAATATTAATCCAACCTATAAAAACAAGGATTAAATATAGAAAAACTAAATTCCATGAAATATTATTTATAAGTTTATCTTTTCTCAATTTTTTATTGGATTAATTATTTTTCGATATTCTTTTAGTAATAAAGTATCGTTCATCATTCTATTTTCAATGTAAGGTTTAAAGGTCTTGCCATTTATATATTTTTCAATCATTAATGAAGTTATTGGTGCGGCATATTGAGAACCATAACCACCATTTTCAATAAAAACCGCTAATGCAATTTTCGGATTATCTTTTGGGGCAAAAGCAATAAAAATAGAATGATCTGCTAAAGCAATTTTTTTTCCATTTTGTCTAATGTAGTTTTGTACAGTTCCTGTTTTACCACAAATTTCAATGTTTTTAACTTGTGAGTATTTTGCCGTACCTTTTTTGAAAACATGGAACATTCCTTCGATTATTGGGTTAAAATAAATAGAATCAATGGCTGTTTTTTTAGGTGTAGTATACTTACTGTCTAAAGCTACACCTTTGATGTTTTTTACAATATGAGGTGTGTAAAAATAACCCTTATTTGCTATAGCAGCAGTCATATTTGCAAGTTGTATTGGTGTTGTTGTAACTTGACCTTGCCCAATTGCATTTGAAATGGATGTTACGGCTCTCCATTTAAATTTATAGTTTTTATTGTAATATTTCGAATCTGGTATAAAGCCAGGATCGCCTTGTGGTAAATCAGTACCTAAATAATTGCCAAGACCAAAACTTTTTACTTTGTTACTCCAATTATCCATACCTTCTTCTGGACTGTCGTATTTTTCGATAATTTGTTTGTATGTGTTTGAAAAATAAGAATTACACGAATTATAAATGGCTCTATCTAATTTGACATTTCCGTGAGTTCCACAATGGCATTTCATAACCGCATGTTTCCTTTTTCCATACCGGTAACTACCTCTACACAGTACTTTTGTATTTAGATTTATAACGTGTTCTTGTAAACCAATTAATGCATTGACAATTTTAAAAGGAGATCCAGGTGCGTATTGTCCTTTAAGACCTCGGTCAAACATAGGCTTATTTATTTTGTCGTTTAGGAATAGCGATGAATATTTAGCTCTTTTTCTTCCAACCATTAAACTTGGGTCATAACTTGGCGAAGTAACTAAAGCTAAAATTTCACCAGTTTTTGGTTGTAATGCAATAATGGCACCTCGTTTGTTTTTCATTAATTGTTCGCCGTAAATTTGTAAATCAATATCTAGGGTTAGTGTAAGATCTCGTCCTATTTTTGCAACGGAATCTAATGTGCCGTTTTTGTAGGAGTCAATAATTTTATTATGATTGTCTTTTTGAAACCATTTTATTCCTTTTTTTCCTCTAAGGTAAGTTTCGTATTGTTTTTCTACGCCATTTATGCCAATTAATTCGCCTTGTTGATAGTAATTATCTTTATTTAATTTTTTTCTGTTAATTTCTCCAATATAGCCAACAACATTTGCGGCATGTTTAATAGGGTAATCTCTAATTGATCTTTTTTGGATATAAAAACCTTCAAATTTAAACATTTTTTCTTGCAAGTAAGCATAGTCTTCTTTGGCAAGTTGTTTTACAAATACAGATGCTAATCTTGGTGAGTATCTTTTTGCTTTGTTATATTTTTTTATAAATTGTTCTTTGTTTATTTTTAAAAAGGAGCAAAATTCTAAGGTGTCTAAAGGTTTTACTTCTCTTGGTATAATCATTACATCGTAAGATGTTTGATTTGCAACAAGTAGTTTTCCGCTTCGGTCGTAAATAAAACCTCTTTCAGGAAAGGTAATTTTCTTTTTAATAGAGATTCGTTCTGCTTTTTTTTTATATTCATCGGTTAGTACTTGTAAGTACAGTAACTTTACTATAAAAATAAGACCAACAATTATGGTAAAAACAATTAATAAGTTACCTCTTGATTTCATAGCTTATGAATTATTGTTTTTCACGAATAATGAAATGGATAAATATACCAAAACGCTTGAAAATAGACTGGTGTTAAGTGATTTGATTATTATATCTATAATATCATTTAATTTATAATACTCCAAATAAAATAAAATTAAATGATGAAAAAACGTTAAGGTAAAGACGTATATAATTATTTGTATAAAATTAAGTTTTTTTATATTGAATAATAAGTAGTCAAACTCTACATTGTTTTGAATTAATCGTAAAAAAGGTAATCTAAAATATGCAACAAATAAAAGAGCAGCGGTATTACTACCGCCAGAATTAGAAAAGAAATCAACAAATAAACCAATAAAAAAGCTGAATAATAAAAGCGATATTTTGTTTTCTTTTATAGGATAAATAAATATAATGTAAATGTAAATTATAGGGTTTAAATAACCCAAAAACAATACGTTATTCAGTATTAGTACTTGAATAAGTATTAATAAAAATGAGATTAACCCATATTTAACATAGTTGTTATTCATTTTCTATTTTTTTTATTTCTTCTTTTTCTAAATTAGTAATAATATTAACATGATATACAGCGCTCATGTCATTAAATAACTCGATGTTTATAATTTGATATTTGTTGTTTTTAATTTTGAAATTTTTAATTTTACCAATCAAAATACCTTCTGGAAATATAGTTGATCTTCCACCAGTAATTATGGTGTCGCCAATCTTAACGTTTGTCTGTATTGGTATATCCTCAATTTGTACTATGTTGTAGTGTTTTCCGTTCCAAGTTATTGTGCCGTAATGTGGCTTTTTTAACAGTTTGGCATTTATCCTCGTACTTTCATTAATAATTGACATTACAACGGCGTAATTGTTTGATACATTTGTAGTAATGCCAATTACGCCTTTGTTTGAAACAACAGCTAATTCAGGTTTAATACCGTCTTTAATGCCTCTATCAAGGGTTAGTCTATTATTTGCTTTATTGTAATTGTTGTTTGTTATTTTAGCGGCAATGTAAGTGTAGTTCTGTCTGTAAACTAAAGAATCTAACTTGCTAAAAATTATAGGTTCTTGCTTTGCGTTTTGCTTAGATAATAAATTTTTTAGCTTAATATTTTCTTTAACTAATTCATCGTTATAGGTTCTTAAATGAACAAAGTTTGTAAATAGTTCAAAACTATTATAAATGCTACCAGTTATGGCGTTAGATGAATTTATAAATTTACTTCTATGGTACGAATGACTTTGAATAGTTAAGGAAATAGCTATTATTTCAAGAAAAAAAAACAATAAAAAATATTTATTTCTTATTAAAAAAGAAATGATGTGTTGCATATTAATTACAATTTTTAATCTAAATGTTAAAGGTTGGTTTAACTAAAATAGTTTTATTTCATTAAAATTTCTCTATATTTATCAATGTTTTTCAAAGCAACTCCTGTTCCTTTTACAACGGCTTTTAATGCGTCTTCGGCTAAATATACAGGTAAGTCTGTTTTTCTAGATAAACGTTTGTCAAGACCTCTTAGCATAGAACCGCCACCAGCTAAATAAATACCTGTTTTATAGATATCGGCAGATAATTCAGGAGGAGTTTCAGATAAAGTTTCCATAACAGCATCTTCAATTCTTAAAATTGATTTATCTAATGCTTTTGCTATTTCTCTATAAGAAATTTGTATTTGTTTAGGTTTACCACTTAATAAATCTCTACCTTGAACAAGCATGTCGTCTGGTGGAGTTTCTAAATCTTCGGTAGCTGCACCAACTTCAATTTTTATCCTTTCTGCAGTATGTTCGCCAACATAAAGATTGTGTTGAGTTCTTAAATAATAAGATATATCATTAGTAAAAACATCGCCAGCAACTTTAACCGATTTGTCACAAACAATACCGCCAAGAGCAATTACAGCAATTTCGGTAGTTCCGCCACCTATATCAATAATCATATTTCCTTTAGCTTCCATAATATCTATACCAATACCAATAGCCGCAGCCATAGGTTCGTAAATAAGATATACATCAGTACCACGCATATGAATAGCCGATTCTTTTACTGCTCTTTTTTCTACTTCTGTAATGCCAGAAGGAATACAAATAACCATTCTTAATGAAGGTGAAATAAAACGTCTTTTAATACTAGGTATACTTTTGATAAATTCTTTTATCATTTGTTCCGAAGCATCAAAATCGGCAATTACGCCATCTTTTAAAGGTCTGATTATTTTTATGTTACTGTGTGTTTTACCTTGCATTACTCTTGCTTTTTTACCTACAGCAAGAAGTTTTCCGGTTGTGCGATCTATGGCAACAATTGATGGACTGTCAATTACTACTTTATCTTTATGGATAATTAAAGTGTTTGCTGTACCTAAATCGATAGCAATTTCTTCAATCATGAAATCAAAAAATCCCATATATTAATTGTGTATTATTTGTTGTTGTTAAGGGTTTGTAAATGTAGTAAATAAAATCAATTAATAAAAATTATTTTCTATGTATATTAATGTTTAAAATGGCGTGTTTTTGTAAACACCATTGACACCTCATTTTCGTTACAATAATCAATAGATAATTGATCTTTAATTGATCCACCTGGTTGAATTACAGCTTTAATTCCTGCGTTATTTGCAATTTCAACGCAATCTGGAAATGGAAAAAATGCATCGCTAGCCATTACTGCGCCATTTAAATCAAATTTAAAGTGGGTTGCTTTTGCTATAGCTTGATTTAAGGCGTCAACCCTTGAGGTTTGTCCTGTTCCGCTTGCCAACAATTGTCCGTTTTTAACTAAAACAATAGTATTTGATTTTGTGTTTTTACAAATTTTTGAGGCAAACAATAAATCGTCAATTTCAGTTTCTGTTGGATGTAATTTAGTAACCTTAGATAGTATTTTTCTGGAGTCTGTAACATTATCTTTGTCCTGTACTAAAATACCATTTAAACAAGTTCGAATAGTACTGTTAGGTAGTTCTATTTTTTTTTGTTTTAAAATAATTCGATTCTTTTTTCCTTTAAGGATATTCAAAGCTTTTTCATTATATGATGGTGCTATAACAACTTCGCAAAATAATTTGTGAATTTCATTGGCGGTTTTAACATCAATTTCTTGATTGCTAATTAAAACACCTCCAAAAGCAGAAGTTGGGTCGCCTGCAAGAGCGTCAGTGTAAGCTTGGTGTAAAGTGTCTCTTTGTGCAACTCCGCAAGCATTATTGTGTTTTAAAATGGCAAAAGTGGGTTTGTCAGTACTATCAAATTCATTCATAATACTTACAGCAGCATCAACATCTAATAAATTGTTATAAGATAATTCTTTGCCATGCATTTTATTAAATAACGTATCAAAATCACCAAAGAAAAAGCCTTTTTGATGTGGGTTTTCACCATAGCGTAAAACTTTACCGTTTGTTTTACTTATTTTTAAAGCTGCTTCGTTATGATTTTTATTAAAGTAATTAAAAATAGCAGTATCGTAATGGCTTGAGATATTAAATGATTTACCTGCAAATAATTTGCGTTGTTCAAGGTTTGTTTCTCCGTTATTGTTGTTTAAAATTTGTAAAAAATCATCGTATTGTTCCATTGATGAAATACAAATAACGTCTTTAAAATTTTTTGCAGCAGCTCTTATTAGTGAAATTCCTCCAATATCAATTTTTTCAATAATATCTTGTTCGTTAGCATCGCTTGCAACTGTTTTTTCAAACGGATATAAATCAACAATAACAATGTCAATTTCGGGAATTTCAAATTCTTCTAATTGATTGATATCGGTTTTATTATCTCGTCTGCTTAGAATGCCACCAAATACTTTAGGATGTAGTGTTTTTACTCTTCCGCCAAGAATAGAAGGATAAGAAGTTAGCTCTTCAACAGCAATAACATCAACTCCTAAATTTTTAATGAATGTTTCTGTTCCTCCAGTTGAATAAATACTTATACCTAAGTCATTTAATTTTTTAACAATAGGAGCTAATCCATCTTTATGAAATACAGATATTAATGCCGATTTTGCTTTGATACTTTTTGCCATGTTGTTATTGTTGTTTTAAAAATGCAAAAATACGAAACGATGTTAGTTTTGTATGTGCTATTATTAGATTATGTTTGTGTATTATTAACAAGTTTTCAACTATTTAGACATGATGTTGCCATAAATTTAATAAACACGAATTTATTTAAAACACTTTCAGTTTCAACAGAAATATAGTTGTCATCCCAGAAAATATTAAATTGCTTTGCTAATTAAAAATTGAGGTGTAAAAAGAATTGAAAAAACATATTTTTTAGGTTGGTAAAGGTAATAAATATAAGGGTAAAAAAATAAAATGTAACAAATCAATGACTTATTCGTTTTATTAATAACAACCAAATTAATAATGGATCAAAACGAGTTTACAAAATTAGTAATGCCTTTTAAAGATAAAATTTATCGTTTTGCAAAACGGTACTTAGTATCAAAAGATTCGGCTCAAGATGCAACTCAAGATATCTATTTAAAGTTGTGGAAGAATAAAGAAAAACTAAAAGGTTATAACAATGTGGAAGCCTTTGCAATGACCATGACAAAAAATCATTGTTTAGATATTTTAAAATTAAAGAGTTCGTCTAATCTAAAAATAATTCATAATAATTATAAGGATAATAATCAAAATTTAGATAAGCAGACAGATGTAAAAGATAGCGTTAATATAATACATCAATTAATAGACGGTTTGCCAAAAAAACAAAGGGTAATTATTCAGTTAAGAGATGTAGAGCAGTATAGCTTTAAAGAGATTGGCAAGATTCTTGAAATGAATGAAACAGCAATACGAGTTTCCTTATCAAGAGCCAGAAAAACAATTAGAGAAAAATTAATAAAAAAACATAAATATGGAATTAGCTAAAATAGAAAATTTATTAGAAGCCTATTTTGATGGAAACACAACTCTTGACGAAGAGCGTATTTTAAAAAAATATTTTTCAAAGTCTTCTATTCCTGTTCATTTACAAGAGTATAAGCTTATGTTTGAATACTTTGCCAAAAGCGAAACAGAAACATTTAATCAACCGATACAAGTAAACACTAAAAAGCAGACTTGGAAAAAAAGTTGGTTATCTATTGCAGCAGCAGTCATTTTACTTTTTACAGTTTATAAAATCATACCGTCGACAAATGATTTTACAGAGTTGGAAAGAGCTGAGGCACAAAAAGCATTTGTAGAAAGTCAGAAAGCATTTAAATTGATATCGTTAAGCTTTAACCGTGGCAATGATAAAGTAGCTTATTTAGAAAATTACGAAGTAACAAAAAACAAAATATTTAAAAACAACAATTAAATTAATAATTATGAAAACAAATAATAAAATAAAATCAGTAAAATACATGCTAATACTATTGTTAGCAGTAACACCATTAATTTCTTTTTCGCAATCGTTATTCGAAAAATACGAAGACTTAGACGATGTAACTACTGTTGTAGTAACAAAAAGTGCATTTAGATTAATGGCAAAAATTGGTGGAGATAGCGAAGAAGCTAAAGAATACATTGATGATGTTAAAAATTTAGAGAACCTTGCAGTTTATACCACTTCTGATTTAAAAATTGCAGCCCAAATGAAAACTGATGTGACAAAATATTTAAAATCATCAGATTTATCTGAATTGTTTAGAGTAAAAGATAAAGATGGGAATGTAAAAATTTATGTAAAAGAAGGTAAAGATGACAAACATATAAAAGAGTTGTTTATGTTTATTGATAATATTAAAAATGTACATTTAAGCGGAAATAGCCCAAGTGTTGTTTTAGTTTCTTTAACAGGAAATATAGATCTTGATAAAGTAGGTAGAGTCATTGAAAAAATGAATGTTCCTGGAGGCAAGCATATTAAAAGTGCAACAACTAAATAAATAATACAAACTAATAAAACCCTAAAAAATTATGAAATTTTTAAAATATATAAGTATTGCGTTATTTGCCTTAACAATGATTGTTGCTTGTAGTAACGAAGATTCTATTCAGCAATTATATATTGATAGTGAAAAGAATGAAGATTACTTAATGTTAGATATACCAATGAGTCTTATGAGTATGCCAGAAACTGCATCGGCAGAAGCAAAGCAGGCTTATAATTCAATTGAAAAAATTAATTTATTAGCATTCAAGGTTAATGAATCTAATATAACGGATTATACTTCTGAAAAATCAAAAGTAAAAAAGATTCTTAAAAATTCAAAATACATTGAATTAATGCGAGTAAATTCTAATGGTCGTAATATTGTTGCAAAATACATTGGTACAGAAAATTCAGTTGACGAATTAATAGTATTTGCATCAGATAATTCTAAAGGTTTTGCATTAGCAAGAGTTCATGGAAATGATATGAAACCAGAAAATATGTTAAGCTTGTTAAATAATATTAAAAACATGGATAAAGATGATGCGATTTTTGGAAAAATTAAAGATTTCTTTAATTAATAACAGTAATTATCTAAATTTAAAAAGCACTCAAAAGAGTGCTTTTTTGGTTAATAATTGTAACAAAATTTATACTTTTGCATCATATATTAAAATAATAGACATCATGAAAAAATACACATTTACCTTAATTTTAGTTTTGTTTGCTTTTATAGCAAATGCACAAGATAATTCATATAAGGCTTCAAAAGAAAAAATTAATGATTTAGTACATACTAAATTAAAAGTGCAATTCGATTTTGATAAAATGGAAATGCCAGCTGAAGCATGGATTACCTTAAAACCTCATTTTTATCCAGTACAAAATGTAACATTAGATGCAAAAGCAATGTTGATTGAAAAAGTAGAAAGAGACGGAAAAGCATTGAAATATGATTATGACGGAAGAAAGTTGAAAATTGAATTGGCTAATACATATACTCATAATGAAGATTATACGGTTTATATAAAATATACTGCAAGGCCAGAAGAAATTAAAAGCGAAGGTTCAGCAGCAATAACAGATGAGAAAGGACTGTATTTTATTAATCCTAAAGGAACAAATCCTGATAAGCCTACTGAAATTTGGACGCAAGGTGAAACGGAATCAAGTAGTGTTTGGTTTCCTACAATCGATTCTCCAAATCAAAAAACAAGTGAAGAAATTTACATGACAGTTCCAAGTAAATACGTAACGCTTTCTAATGGATTACTTATTAGTCAAAACGAAAATCAAGACGGAACAAGAACAGATTATTGGAAAATGGATGAAAAACATGCTCCATATTTATTTTTTATGGGTGTTGGTAATTTTAGCGTAATAAAAGATACGTATAAAGGTAAAGAAGTAAATTATTATGTAGATAAAGAATACGAACAATACGCACAAGAAATTTTTGGTAATACACCAGAAATGATGGCTTTTTTCTCTGACCTAACAGGTGTTGAATTCCCTTGGGTGAAGTATTCTCAAATGGTAGGTGTGGATTATGTTAGTGGTGCTATGGAAAACACAACCGCTACTTTACATGGAGAATCTGCATATCAAAAATCAGGTAATTTAATAGACGATAATACTTGGGAAGATGTCATTGCACATGAGTTGTTTCATCAATGGTTTGGAGATTATGTTACCACAGAAAGTTGGAGTAATTTAACCGTAAACGAATCGTTTGCAAATTATAGTGAATATTTATGGAGAGAATATAAATACGGTAAAGATCATGCAGACGCGCATAGATATGAAGATGTTAATACATATTTTAATCGTAATAATTTTGATAAAAACTTAGTACGTTTTAAATATAGCGCACATATGGATATGTTTGATGGAGTAACGTATCAAAAAGGAGGTGCTATTTTGCATAATTTAAGAAATTTCTTAGGTGACAAAGCATTCTTTGCAGGATTGAAAAAATATTTAGAAACAAATAAGTTTGGAACAGGTGAAGCACATCAATTACGATTGGCGTTAGAAGAGGTTAGTGGTAAAGATTTAAATTGGTTTTTTAATCAGTACTATTTTAGTAATGGTCATCCAATTTTAGATATAGAATATGATTATGACGCAACTAAAAAGTTAGCTTTGGTTACCATTAATCAAGGAGATAAATTGTTTAATTTTCCTGTGAAAATTGATGTATATGTAAATGGAAAGCCAGAAACTTTTGATGTTTGGGTTTCAGAAAAAAGTAAAACTTTTGCTTTTAAAGCAGATAGTAAACCAAATTTAATAGATTTTGATGTTGATAAAACAGTCATTACACAAATTACAGACAATAAAACAATTGATAATTACCTATTTCAATACACAACGAGTTCTTATGAAAATAGGAGAGAAGCAATAGCACATTTAGCCGATGATAAAGACAATAGTAAAGTTGTTAAAACTCTAATTTCTGCTTTAAATGATAAATATTACGGCTTGCGTATAAAAGCAATAAATAGCATTGACTTAACGGATAAAAAATATAAAAAAGCAATTAAAATAATCGAAAAAATTGCTGAAAATGATGAAAAAACTTTAGTAAAAGCAGCAGCTTTAACAAGTCTTGCTGCCGTAGCTAAAAAGACAGCTATTTTTGAAAATGCTTTTTTAAGTAAATCCTATTCTGTGAAGAAAAATTCGTTAGAAGCACTTTATAAGTTAGATAAAAATAAAGCTGTCGAATTAGCAAATGCAATTACCGATAAAACGGATAAAGAAAATATGACTGATGCTTTAATACCTATTTATTTAGAACAAAAAAGCACAAATCAATACGGTTTTATTGCAAAGAATATATTGAAAGGAATGTTTTTTTCAAGAGATACTGAAAAACAAAAACTTTATCAAAAAGCATTTCAAACAATTGCAGCAAGCGATGATTTAGAAGTAACAACTATTTTAGTTAACGATTTTGTAAAAACAGGTATTCAATACAAACAATACGGTGCTGATAAAATGATTGTTCAATTGTTAGGACAGGTTAAGAGTTTAAAAAGTAAATTAACCTCTGCTAATAAAGAGCAATTAATTGATGTGGTAAATAAAGGAATAGAGAAATTGAAATAAACAATGTTGTTATTTTAAAACAGACCTCATTTATGTATTTAAATGAGGTTTTTTGTTTTTATTGTCTAAATTAAGTCTAAAATAATTACTTTTGAATGCGATTGAACTAAAAGCATTAATAATAATGAGAGATTTTCTAAATAAAATATATCAAAATCACGCTTTAGTATATAAAATTTTTCTGTTTATTTCTACAACGATTTTAATTGTTTACTTGTTTCCTAAAGGCGTTTATTTTAAATTCGATGTACAAAAAGGTAAGGTTTGGCAGTACGAAAATTTATATGCTCCATTTGATTTTGCAGTTCAAAAAACGGAAAAAGAAATTCAAGACAACCAAATTGAAATAAAAGCAAATAAACATTTGTATTTTGTTGCAGATGATGAGGTAGTTGAAAGTGTTATTTCAAAATATGATAAACAAGCAAAAATTGTATTTTCAGACAGCTTGATTAATGATAAGTTGCGAGTGCAATTAATAAATAAAGGAAAGTCTTTCTTGCATACTATTTATAAGACAGGTGTAGTGTCAGATAAAATAGTAAAACACAAAATAATTACCATCAGAAAAGGGAATAAGGCTTTTGATATAGCATCTGATAAACTAATTTTAATAAGCGATGTAGAAAATGAAATTGTATCATTTTTTAACCAAGAAATGTATTCAAAATATATACCAGAATACAAAACATTGTTAAATTCAGTAATACGAATTAATATAACTTTTGATAATGAGTATACTTCAAAATCCTTAAAAAAAGAGCTTGATAATATTTCTACAACGCAAGGTAAAATTAGTACAGGTGAATTAATAATTTCAAAAGGCAATAATGTTGACGGAGAACGTTATTCTGTATTAAAATCACTTAAAGACGAGTACAATACACAGCTTTTAAGCGATGCCAATTATTATTGGTTAATTTTAGGGTACATAATATTAGTATCTCTTGTTTTAATTATGTTACTGTTGTTTTTAAAAAAATATAGAATTAATATTTATGAAAACAATAATAAAGTAACATTTATATTTTTTAATATTTTGTTTATGGTTTTTTTAGTTACTTTAACTATTAAATACAATTCAAATTATATCATAGCAGTGCCGTTGATAGTGTTGCCAATTGTTATAAAAGCTTTTTTTGATGCAAGATTAGGTTTAATTACGCATGTTTTAACCGTATTGTTATTAGGTTTTATTGTGCCAGATAGTTTTGAATTTGTTTTTTTGCAAATCATCACTGGTATAGTGACCATTTTAACAGTGTCCGAACTTTATAAGCGAGCCAATTTATTTATTTCAATTGGTCAAATAACATTGATTTATATGTTGGCGTATTTTGCGTTTTTTATAATTCAAGAAGGCTCAATAAAGAATATAAAAGGTATTTATTTTGCATTATTTGCTCTAAATGGAGTTTTAGCATTATTATCTCAATATTTAATTTTGATTTACGAAAAAGTTTTTGGTTTAGTGTCTGATGTGTCGCTATTAGAATTGTCTAATACAAATTCAAAATTATTAAGAGAATTAAACGAAAAAGCACCAGGAACATTTCAACATTCAATGCAAGTTGCTAATTTAGCAGAGGCATCAGCAAATGAAATAGGGGCAAATGCAATGTTGGTAAGAACAGGTGCTTTGTATCATGATATTGGTAAAATGTTAAATCCCATGTATTTTACAGAGAACCAAGCAACAAATGTAAATCCTCATAATGAATTATCTCCAAAAGATAGCGCACAAGTAATAATTAATCATATAATTGAAGGTATTGAATTAGCTAAAAAAAATGGTTTACCAGAAAGAATAATAGATTTTATTAGAACGCATCACGGTACAAGTTTAGTTTACTATTTTTATAAACAGCAAGAAATTCAATTTCCAGATGATTTTAGCGAAGCTGATTTTAGATACCCAGGTCCAATTCCTTTTTCAAAAGAGACTGCAATATTAATGATGGCAGATGCTTCGGAGGCTGCTTCAAAAAGTTTAAAAGAGCCAACAGCACAATCTATAGACAATTTAATTGATAAAGTTATTAATGGGCAGATGAATAATGGGCAATTTATGAATTCAAATATTACCTTTCAAGAAATACAATTAATTAAAAAAGTGATTAAGAGTAAGTTAAAAAGCATTTATCATTTACGTGTAGAATATCCAGAATAATATTCAAAAAATATTGTGATATCTTAAATATAGTATTATCTTTGCAATCGCAAAAAATAAGTTCTTTGCAAAATATATAAAAAATTGGAGAGGTGCCAGAGTGGTCGATCGGGGCTCCCTGCTAAGGAGTTGTACCTTTACGGGTACCGGGGGTTCGAATCCCTTCCTCTCCGCATTTTTTTATAAGATAATCATTCGGGGTGTAGCGTAGCCCGGTTATCGCGCCACGTTTGGGACGTGGAGGCCGCAGGTTCGAATCCTGCCACCCCGACAATTATAATGCTTTGTGCATTTAATGGAGGCGTAGCTCAGCTGGATAGAGCATCGCCCTTCTAAGGCGACGGTCATAGGTTCGAATCCTATCGCCTTCACAAAAACCCTTATAATCTTTTGATTGTAAGGGTTTTTTAATTTGAATATTTATGAAAAAAGAAGATTGCTTTTATTTAGGAATTGTAGCACGTAAGTACAGCTATAAAGGTGAGGTTGTTATTGTAGTTGATAGTGATGAACCTGATTTGTATGCAAATATAGATGCTGTTTTTGTGGATATTAATGATAAATTAATTCCTTTTTTTATAGAGAAAGTTTCTTTGCATAAAGGAAATCAATTGCGTGTAAAATTTGAAGATATAAATAATGACGAAGAAGTTGCCGATATTTTAAAAAGAGATACCTATTTACCGTTAGATTTATTGCCTAAATTAGAAGGGAATAAATTTTATTTTCATGAAATAATTAATTTTAATATTGTAGATGAGAATTATGGCTTAATCGGAAAAATAACAGGTGTTAATGATAGTACTTCACAATCATTATTTATAATTAAAACTGTTGATGATGAGCAAGTTTTAATACCTATTATTGATCAATTTATAAAAAAAGTAGATAGAGATAATAAAACCATAACAATTAATACTCCAGAAGGTTTAATTCAAATGAATTTTGATTTGGAATAGTTATGAAATTCGATTTTAAAGAGTTTAGTATTCAACAAAAAAATACAGCCATGAAAGTTGGCACAGATGGCGTGTTGTTAGGTGCTTGGGTTTCTATTAAAAACAAACCATCTACTATATTAGATATCGGTACAGGTACTGGCTTAATTGCTTTACAATTGGCACAAAGAAGTGATGCGGAGTTAATTGATGCTATTGAAATTCAAGATGAAGCTTTTGAAGAGGCTGTTTTTAATTTTGAGCAATCATCATGGAGTGATCGATTATTTTGTTATCACGCTTCTTTATTTGAATTTGTTAATGAAATTGAGGATAAGTATGATTTAATAGTTTCAAATCCTCCATTTTATACAGACAACTATGAGTCTAATAATAATGCTCGTAATCAAGCACGTTTTACATCATCATTGTCTTTTGATGAATTGTTAGAGTCTGTTGCTTTTTTGTTGAGTAAACAAGGTGTATTTAATGTTATTATTCCCTTTAAGGAAGAAGCGCTTTTTTTAGAAATTGCTGCAAATTTTAACTTGTTTCCTAGTAGAATTTGTCGTGTAAAAGGAAATGTTAATTCGGTTTGTAAAAGATCATTAATCGAATTATCTTTTAATAAAGTTACCGTAATAAAAGAAAAATTAACGATAGAAATAGATAGACATATTTATACAGGCGCCTATATTAATTTGGTTAAAGATTTTTATGTTAAAATGTAATGTACTTGTTTGTTTTTAAAGTATTTCTTTTAACTTTTTGTGGAGCTAAAAATTTTATTAAATTTGCACTCGCTAATAATTAAAATGATTTCATTAGAAATCTAAAATAAAGAATATGAAAGATTTATTTGATAGAATAATAAAAGATAAAGGACCATTAGGTAAATGGGCAGATAAGGCCGAAGGATATTATGTTTTTCCTAAATTAGAAGGACCAATATCAAATAGAATGCAATTTAATGGTAAAGAAGTAATTACCTGGAGTATAAATGATTACTTAGGTCTTGCAAATAACCCAGAAGTTATAAAAGTTGATGGAGAAGCTGCTGCTCAATACGGTATGGCTTACCCAATGGGAGCTCGTATGATGTCTGGTCACACCGTTTTTCACGAACAATTAGAGCAAGAATGTGCAGAATTTGTAGGTAAAGAATCTGCTTATCTTGTTAATTTTGGTTACCAAGGTATGGTTTCTGCAATTGATGCATTAGTATCTAAAAATGATGTTATTGTTTATGATATGGATTCTCATGCTTGTATTATTGATGGTGTTAGATTGCATCATGGTAAGCGTTTTACGTTTAAACATAATGATATTGAAAGTTTAGAATTAAATTTAAAGCGTGCCACTAAAATTGCAACAGAAACAGGTGGTGGAATATTAGTTATCTCTGAAGGTGTTTTTGGTATGCGTGGCGAACAAGGAAAACTAAAAGAAATTATCGCTTTAAAAGAAACATATAAATTTAGAATATTAGTTGATGATGCTCATGGTTTTGGTACTTTAGGCGAAGGCGGAAGAGGTGCTGGTTTTGAACAAGGTGTCCAAGATGATATTGATGTGTATTTTGCAACCTTTGCCAAGTCAATGGCTGGTATTGGTGCTTTTTTTGCAGCGGATAAAGACGTAATTCAATATTTGCAATACAATATGCGTTCGCAAATGTTTGCAAAATCTTTACCAATGCCAATGGTAAAAGGTGCTTTGAAACGCTTAGATATGATAAGAACGATGCCAGAATTGAAAGATAATTTATGGAAAATTGTAAACGCACTTCAATCGGGTTTAAAAGAAAACGGATTTGATATTGGTAACACAAATACTTGTGTAACACCAGTGTTTTTAAAAGGAGAAGTGCCAGAAGCAATGGCTTTAGTACACGATTTACGAGAAAATCATAGAGTGTTTTGTTCAATTGTAATTTATCCAGTAATACCAAAAGGCTTAATGATTTTACGCTTAATACCAACAGCTTCGCATACAATTAAAGATGTTGACGAAACAATTGTTGCCTTTAAAGCAATGAGAACAAATTTAGAAAAAGGATTGTATGCCAGAATTGGTGCAGCAATGGTAAAGTAATCTTTATTGTACTATAAAATTATAAATCCTTAAGGTAATTCTTTAAGGATTTTTTTATTAGACTAAATTAAAATAGAATACGTTATATAATTAATCAACATAAGTAAATGAAAAATATATTACTTTACATCTTTCTTTTTTTTAGTTTTTTTGCTTTTTCGCAATATAAACAAAAGGAATATGTTAGTAAAATAATTTATGTTGACACTAAAATAGTTTCAATAGATTCTGTAAGTATTAATCCCAGTTATTTTAAATTAGTTGATACCAATAATGTAATTATTGATAAAGTTAACTATAAAGTGGATTTTTCAATAGCTCAAATTGAATTTCTTAATACAATTTATATTAATAATAAAATAACAGTATATTATAAAAAATATCCAGATTTTTTAACCAAGACATATCGAGTTTTTGATGAAAATTTGATTGTAGATGATAAAAATGATAAATTAAAATTCTATAAATTAGCAGATGATTATGACAGTAATAACTCTAAAGACATTTTCGAAGGCTTAGAAACAACGGGTTTTTTATCGAGAGGTATTACAATGGGTAATAACCAAGATGGCGTTGTAAATTCGGGCTTAAACCTTCAATTAAAAGGAAATCTATCAAGTAAAGTAGCTATTAAAGCAACAATTTCAGATAACAACGTGCCTTTACAAGATAACGGATATTCACAACGTTTAAACGAATATGATCGAATATTTGTTGAAATGTATAGTGACAAATGGAAACTTACTGCTGGTGATTTATTTTTAAATAATTCAAATACGAATTATTTAAATTTTAATAAAAGAGTTTCAGGTCTTGGTGTTAATGTAAATCTAAAAAGTAAAAAAGACACCGTAAATATATATACTTCTGGCGCATTAGTAAGAGGTAAATTTACTTCAGTATCTTTAAAAGTTCAAGAAGCCAATCAAGGGCCTTATCGATTGGCATCGGATAGTAATCAATTTCTTTTAATAGTATCGAATAGTGAAACTGTTTATGTTAATGGTATGCCAATAAAAAAAGAAAATTATATAATAGATTACAGTTCGGCTGAAATTACTTTTGCAACTACGTTTCCAATGAATTCAAATATGCGTGTTCAAATTGATTTTCAAGCAAGTAATCAAAGTTATAATCGTTTTGTGAGTTTTAATAAAGTGAATTATATAACAGATAAATTTAATGTTGCTGTTAATTTTTATAATGAAAATGATGCTAAATCTAAGAGTTTACAACAAGACTTAAATGAAGTTCAGAAAGAAATTTTATTTAATTCAGGTGATGATATTAGTCAAATGTATACTTTAAGTGCTATTAAAGAAGATTATATCGAAAATAAAATTCAATACAAAAAAGAAACAATAAATGGTGTAGATGTATTTGTATTCTCTAACGAATCTACCGATGTTTTGTATGGAGTTCGCTTTACTTTTGTTGGCGCTAATCAAGGCGATTATGTAATTGATAATACTTTGGCAACAGGTAGAGTATATAAATACATAAGCTCAATAAATGGAATAAAACAAGGTGATTTTGAACCTAAAATTCAACTAATAGCTCCAGAAAAGTTACAAGTAACAACGATACAGGCAATATATGATGATAAAAGAACGTTGTTAAATACGGAATTGGCATATAGTAGTAAAGATAAAAATTTATTTTCTGTAAAGAATGATGATAACAATCAAGGTGTTGCAGGTAAAATAGTGTGGAATCAATTATTAATAGATTCAAAATGGAAGCTTAAAAGTAATTTAAGTTATGAAAACATTAATAAGAATTTTAATTCCGTTGAAAGGCTTAGACAAATTGAGTTTAATAGAGATTGGAACATTCAAAAAACATTTTCAAATCAAAGTTTAGTTTCATCAGGTTTAATTTATGAAAAGGATAGTACAGGTTTTGTTTCGTATGAATTTAGTAATTTAAATTACTTGAATTTCTTTAACGGAAATAAACATGTATTCAATTCAAATATAAATTTAAAAAAGACCAATATTTCAGTTGCTACAAGTATTATGAATAGTAATTCTATTAATGAAACAAGTAATTTTAATAGATTAAATACCGATGTTGAGCAAAAACTAAATCGTTTTTTAGTAGGAGTAAAGTCGAATTATGAAAGTAATATAAGAGTAGATAAACTTACACAAAATACATCTAATTTAAGTTTTAAAAATCAAAGTTATGGTTCATATATTAAAATAAACGATTCTTTAAGAACACGATTAGAAGTTGGTTACGATTATATGTTAAATGATAGTATTCAAGGTGTGACATTGAAAAATGTAAATAAATCGCATAATTATTATGTAAAATCGAATATAATAAAAAACAAAATCACGAATTTAGATGTTTATTTAAATTACAGAAAATTTACCAATACAAGTTTTAAAAACGATAAATCATTAAATTCAAGCATTAAATATAGTCAACATTTTTTTGATAGCTTTATGCAATTAAATACACTTTATGAAACAAGTTCAGGTACTATTGCGCAGCAAGAATTTAACTATATGGAAGTTGATGTTGGTAAAGGTTTTTATACTTGGAAAGATTATAATAATGATGGAATACAAGATTTAGACGAGTTTGAAATTGCACAATTTCAAGATGAAGCTATTTATGTAAGAGTATTGTTGCCTTCGTCTAAATTTATTAGAACGAGCCGAACTAATTTGAGTCAGTCGCTAATATTAAACCCTTCCAACTGGTTAAAAGGCAAAGTAATGTCACATTTTATCAATCAAACAAATGTTTTGATTGATAATAAGCAGTTAAAAGAAAGTGATTTTCAATTTAATCCGTTTGATAAAAACAATGCATTGGCTTTGCAATATAGTTTTAAAAATTTTCTTTTTTATAATAGAGGCAAGCAAAATTACTCAGTTACTTATTCTTATTTAAACTTAGACAATAAAACAGTTTTTGTAACAGGATTACTAACAAATAATTTGGAATCGAATCAATTGCAATTTCAGCATAAAATAAATAAAACTTGGCTAATTGATTTAAAAGCAATTAATGCTAAGGCGTTAACTTTAAACGAGCGTTATGCATCAAGAAATTTAAATTTAACAACCAATTCGTTGCAAGCTAAGTTGGCTTATTATTTTAATGATTCAAAATCGAATTTTAGTTTAAACTATATTTTTAATAAGAAGCAAAATGAGTCGTTATTAAATGAAACTTTAAAATCGAGCGATATTGGTTTTTCACTTCAACATATAAGCTCAGACAAATTTAATTTAAGTTGTTCGTTTAATTATATAAATAATTTGTATTCTGAAAGCCAACAATCTCCAATTTCATATCAATTGTTAGAAGGCTTACAAGCGGGCGAAAATTTTACATGGAATTTAACAACTCAAAAAAGTTTAACTACTTATTTAGATTTTAATCTAAATTATAACGGGCGTAAGTCTGAAAATTTAAAAACAATACATACAGGTACTATACAGTTACGAGCTAAGTTTTAGCCATGTAATAAACTATTTTTATTGGGTTAGTTATAAAAGTTGGGGATTATCAAAACAATTCAATAAAGATTTTTTTGCATAAAATACATGTATTGACAATAAACTTTATCAACGGTTTGTGTATGAAGGATTGGACGTTTAAAAGCACTTCATTTTCGGTTTTGTACTATATTTATTTATTGCTATCATCTTGAATTTAAGCACTATATGTCAAATGCACTATATTTTTTGTTGTATTGCGTTTTTAGATATTCCAATTAGTGAATCGCAATAATTTTTCATTGAGAAATCTTTTTTATTACTTATTGCATTTTTACTGAATTCAAAATATTTATAATCAGTCATCTTTAATATATTGATTATTGCATTTTTAAAATCACTACCATTTTTACATAAATACCCATTTTTGTTATGTTTTATAAATTTATTGTTTTCTCCAACATCACTTGCAATTGTCGGTATCCCAACAGACAAATACTGCTTTGCTTTAAATGCTGATTTTGATACATTAAATAAATGGTCTGAAAGAGGAGAAACTCCTATGTCAAACTTTTTGATTTCAGAATAGAGCCATTCGTCTTTTTCCCAATTTAGATTTGTTGGAATGTTAACTTTTATGTTAGAATTATCTTTGAAATAATCTACAATTTCGGGTATGTCATTTTTATTTTTCACCCCAATCAAAGTCAGAATTATTGGCATTGTTAATTCTTTAATCTGAGGGAATAGGATTGTAAAAAGGTTTTTTTTATGAGAGAAATCTTTTGATATATCATTCCCGTTTCCAAAATCTCCAACCCAACCAATGTTTGGTATTACGTTTCTTTTTTCTTTATGTTCATTATGTTCTAATACCGGAGTTGTTAAAATAAATACATTTTTATTAAAGTTTTCGCAATATTCTTTCAAGGCATAACTTCCAACACTTATTTTTTTACATTTTTTCAAAAAGAAATGAAGAGTTTTTACATCTTGTCTCAAATACTCTGCATCATCTATGTCATAAAGGGTATTTTTTGATTGAAGAACCACCAAAACTTTCAATAAATTGGTATAAATCCTATTACTACATATTTTTTGGATAACTATTATTGAATTTTTCTTTCTAAAAAAAAGTGCACGAAAATATACTTTTATAAAATTCCATGCCCCTGCCTTATTCCTATCTGGAAAAATAAAATCACTATCAATTCCATATTCTTTTCTTAAAACCTTTAATGGATAATATCCTCGGTATCGAGTACTCGGGCTTTTTAGATTATAAGGGGCAAACCAATATATATGTTTTATTTCCAATTATTTTTCAATTAGTTTATTTTTTAATCAAATGCAATACAACGGTTTTATATCTGCAGTTTCGCCAAAGCGATATTGTCGTGATATAAATCTGTTGTAAATTTAGATTAATTATTTTGCATTCACAAGCAAATCTGATGACTTTTTATAACTTCTCCCCTAACTTTTATATCTGATCCTTTTATTTGTTTGTAGTTTTTGAAAAGTGATATAAAAAAACCTCTAAAAAATTAATTTTAGAGGTTTTTTTAATGTGTTAGTTAGAATAATTTGCTGAATTATAATTTTCCACTATTCATTCTATCAGCCATTTTTAAAGCATTGTAAGCATTTAATATTCTACCATTTACAGATAAATCATTAAAATTTGCTTTTTTACCAGAAGGGTTTTCTTGTGTTTTAGACCCTGGAATAATTACTTTTCCGTAATACTCAATACCTGAATTCATAATAATATATTTAACTTGTTTAGCTGTTAATTTTGGATAATATGAACGAACTAAAGCAGCAACACCAGCAACTTCTGGCGAAGCCATTGAAGTACCTTGAATAGATTTGTATCCGTTATCTTTTGGTACGGTAGAATAAATTTCTAAACCAGGAGCAAAAATATCTACTCTTGTTTTTCCGTAGTTAGAAAAAGTAGCACATAAATTTTTGTCTAAATGTCTTGTCATTGCACCAACAGTAATAATATTATCTGTTATTTCTGTAGCTCCATTTACTGGTGAATCAGTAGGAAAATGTAAATTTTCAGCTAAATCAATATCGTGACCATCATTACCAGCAGCTTTTATTAAAAGTACATCGTGTTCAGCAGCATATTTAAAAGCATCATAAACCCAATCAGAATGAGGCGAGTATGCTTTACCAAAACTCATATTAACTACTTTTGCACCATTATCAACAACATATCTAATTGCTTTTGCAACATCTTTATCGTATTCATCGCCATCTGGAACAGCTCTTGCAGTCATTATTTGTACATGATTAGCAACACCATTCATACCGATACCATTATTTCTTGATGCTGCAACGATACCAGCAACGTGTGTACCATGTAATTCATCTTTTCCTCCACCAAGAACAATGTTGTTACCATAACCTGGTTTGTCATTCCAATCATCAGGATTATCACCTGTAACTCTTCCTTTAAAATCTAAGTTATACATCGTGTCTGCTTGGCTTGCAAAATGAGCAACATAACCTTTAATTTGTTCTACAGCTTCAGTTAAAGTACCTTTACCGCTTAATACTCTTGGTAAATACATCATTGCACCTTTTACCGCTTCATTATCGGCATATTTGTTTACATCTTCCATTGTAAAGTCTTCTTTGCCTGTTGCTTTTACTAAGAAAACGTTTGCTTTATTTAAGTTGTCATATAAACCACCATAAAATGCTTTTTGACCAATTGCATCTTGGAATTTTGTTTTCCAAACTGCTTTCATTTTTTTGTAATTTTTATAATCAACTAAATCTTGACCTGTAAATTGACTTTCTTCTTTTAAGTCAAATTTTGCCATTTGTTTTTTTACTAATCTGGTGATCTCAAGTTGTTCAGGAGCTAAAACTCTATCGCCACCTAAAAAATTCCAACCGTGTATATCATCAATATATCCATTATCGTCGTCATCTTTACCATTGTTAGGAATTTCTTTTGTGTTTGTCCAAACTACATCTTTTAAATCTTCGTGTTCAATATCTACGCCAGAATCAACAATACCAACAATTACTGTTTTATATTCTTTACCTTTTACAAATTCGTAGGCTTTATCTAAGCTCATTCCTGGAACGCCATCAGTAAATACATCCATGTGTGGCCATGATAAAATTTGCTCATCAGTTAAATCATCGCCTTTGGCAACAATTCCTTCTGTTGAAGTTGTAATGAATGATTTTGTAGTTGTTTCTACAGTTTTTGTAGTGGTAGTTGCAGCTTGTTTTGATTTACAACTTACTAATGCTATGGAAACTATTCCAAGTCCTAATACTAATTTTGTTATTTTCATTTTGGTAATTATTTAATTAAATATTTCGTTAAATTTATAGGTTTCGTTTAATCGTACTCCTTTTTCGGTGTGTTTTACGGTACAAAGTTCATTAGTTGCATCGTGTTCCAAAAATAATAAAAATTCTTCATTTGCAGCTTTGTTTAAGAAAAGCTTTTTTTCATTCATGGTTAATAAAGGTCTTGTGTCATAACCCATTACGTATGGAAGTGGAATATGACCAACAGTTGGTAATAAATCTGCCATAAAAACAATGGTTTTTCCTTTGTAGTTAATATGTGGTAACATTTGCTTTTCAGTATGCCCATCAGCTAAAAATATATCAAAGCCCAATTCTGAATTTTTTATGTAGTTTGTGTTTCCTAATTGAATGTAGTTTAATTGACCAGAATCTTCAATAGGATTTATGTTTTCTTTTAAAAAGGAGGCTTTTTCTCTTGGGTTTGGATTTGTTGCCCATTGCCAATGATTTTTATTCGTCCAAAATTTAGCATTTTTAAAAGCAGGTTCGTAACCAGTTTTGTCTTTATTCCATTGAATGCTTCCGCCAGAATGGTCAAAATGTAAATGTGTTAAAAAAACATCGGTAATATCATCTCTATGAAAACCTATTTTTGCTAAGGAATTGTCTAAAGTAAAATCTCCAAATAAGTGGTAATAGCCAAAAAATTTAGCCGATTGTTTGTTGCCTAAACCTGTGTCAATTAAAATTAAGCGATTTCCATCTTCAATAAGCATACAGCGCATGCTCATATCTATTAGGTTATTATTGTCCGCAGGATTGGTGCGTTGCCATAATTTTTTTGGAACAACACCAAACATTGCACCGCCATCAAGTTTAAAATTACCAGTTTCTATTGGGTATATTTTCATAATTGTTATTAGTAAGACTACAAAGATGTTAAATAGTTACTAATTTTATGTAAAAGTTTTCTTAAAATAATTAAAAATAATACCATTGTGATGTATAAAATAGCCAAAAGAAATAATTTATTGGACTATTTTATATGTTATAATGGTATAAGGTGTTAAATTTAATTTTTTAGAAATTTAGGATAAAAAAAACCTTCTAAAATAAATTAGAAGGTTTAAAGAGGTGTCGATCGGATTCGAACCGATGTACACGGTGTTGCAGACCGTTGCCTAGCCTCTCGGCCACGACACCTTTTTTCGACGACTGCAAATGTAAATAAATTATATTTAATTTTGAGTTATAATTTAAAAAATTATCGGCTCATTTCAATAGTAACCATTTCTACATCGCCATTAATTGGTGGGTTTATTTTAGAAACTTGTACTGTTGCTTTTTTAACTAATTGAATTTCACTGTATATTCTATCTAAAATTCTTTTTGCAACGGTTTCTAATAAATCGGCTCTGATTGCCATTTCTTCTTTTATAATTTTATTTAGATGAACGTAATCAACAGTTTCGCTAAGTTTGTCAGATATTGCCGAAGGCTTTAAGTTTGCTTTAATGTTTAGGTTTACAAGGTAATCAGAGCCAATTTTTCCCTCTTCAATAAGGCAACCATGATAAGCATATACTTTGATGTTTTTTAATATTATTTTACCCATAATGTTTAATTTGTAAAGAGGTCAAATAGATTGCTAATATTGCTTGTAGTTGCTTTGTAGAATTCAGTATATTTACAATTATCGCAAGTTATGGAGGTGTATTTTTGAGTTTGTACATCAAATATTTTAGACCAAATTCCGCCAGTTGCTCTCATTTGTGCTGTTGAAAATGATTTGCCGTTGCATTTAGGGCAAGTATAATTATTATGTTTCATAATTTAATTATTTTGTAAATGCAAGTTACAAAATATTTATTTTATAGTTGGCTGAATTGTTTAGATATTGATTATATTTATCGCTTAAAAAAAAGAATGAAAGTAAGAGGTAAATTTATTTTAATAGCAGTTGTATTGTTTGTAGCAGTTTATGGTGTTTATCAAGTTTGGACTTCAATTATTTGGGTTTTAGTTTTATTAATCCCTTTATTTTTAATGGGGATTTTTGATATTTTTCAAAAAAAACATGCCATACGAAGAAACTACCCATTAATTGGAAGATTGCGTTACGTGTTAGAAAGTATTCGCCCAGAAATAATGCAATATTTTGTAGAAACAAATACTGAAGGAAGACCAATTAACAGAATATTTAGATCATTAATTTATCAACGATCAAAAAAAGTAAACGATACTACGCCTTTTGGAACACAAATGAATGTGTATCGAAGCGGTTACGAATGGATGGATCATTCTATGTATGCTAAAAATAATGTAAAAGATATTAAGCATTCAGAATACCCTAAAATAAAAGTAGGCGGAAAGGATTGTTTAAAACCATACCAGTCAAGTTTGTTAAACATATCTGCAATGAGTTTTGGTTCTTTAAGTAAAAATGCTGTTATGGCAATGAATAAAGGTGCTAAAATAGGTGATTTTGCTCAGAATACAGGCGAAGGTGGTTTAAGTCCATATCATTTAAAGCATAAAGGAGATTTAATTTGGCAAATAGGTACAGGTTATTTTGGCTGTAGAAATCATAATGGAACATTTAATACAGAGTTATTTAAAGAAAATGCATTAAAGCCTCAAGTAAAAATGATTGAAATTAAAATTTCGCAAGGTGCAAAACCCGGTCATGGAGGTATTTTGCCAGCAGTTAAAAATACCGAAGAAATAGCAAAAATTAGAGGTATTAAACCCAATACAGATGTTTTATCGCCACCAGCTCATTCTGCTTTTTCAAATCCTATTGAGTTTATGCAGTTTATAAAAGAATTGCGTGATTTGTCTGGAGGAAAACCCATCGGTTTTAAATTATGTATAGGTCAAAAACAAGAGTTTATTGACGTATGTAAGGCAATGATTAAAACCAATATTTTACCTGATTTTATTACAATTGATGGTGGAGAAGGCGGAACTGGAGCTGCACCAGTAGAATTTTCTAACTCTATGGGTATGCCATTGCGTGAAGGATTAGTTTTTGTGCATGATACATTGAAAGGCTTTGACTTACGTAAAAATATTAAGTTAATAGCGGCAGGTAAAATAATTACAGGTTTTCATATGGTGCGAGTATTAGCATTAGGTGCCGATATTTGTTATAGTGCAAGAGCAATGATGATGGCTACAGGTTGTATTCAAGCTTTGGTTTGTAATACAAATACTTGTCCCGTTGGTGTGGCAACACAAAATAAATCATTAATGAAAGGTTTAGATGTAGACGATAAAGGAAATAGAGTTGCTAATTTTCAAGAAGAAACAGTACATAGTTTTTTAGAATTAGTAGCAGCTGCTGGTTTAGAAAACCCTTCCGAAATATCGAGAAAACACATCAATAGAAGAATCGGAATGCATAAAGTAGCAAAATATAGCGAAATATATCCAGAATTTATTACAGGTTGTTTGTTAACAAGTAAAACACGACCACTTAACTATCAAAAATATTTTAATTAATAAAAACATTATATGTATATACCATTTGTAGCATTACCAAATTCGGCTAGAGTTTGGATTTACCAATCTAATAAACCTTTTGAAACATCTAAATTAGATGAACTGAATACTTTATTAACTAATTTTATGAATACTTGGAACAATCATGGCGATGGTTTAAAGTCTTCTTTTTTAGTAAAATACAATCAATTTATTGTTATTGCAATTGATGAAAATTATAAAGAAGCGTCAGGTTGTTCAATCGATTCTTCTGTTCAAGTAATTAAAAAAATTGAAAAACTTTTTAATGTTGATTTATTCGATAAAATGAAAACAGCATTTAGAATTGATGATAATATTAACGTAGTTTCCTTAGTTGATTTTCAAAAATATGTAAACGAAGATAAAATCAATTCAGAAACCATTGTTTTTAATAACATGGTAAATACTATTGAAGATTATAAAAATAATTGGGAAGTAAAAGCGATTAATAGTTGGCACAAACGTTATTTTTAAATAAAAAAATGAAAATGAAATATTTAAAAAGTATAACGATTTTATTTATAGTCTTATCTGTAAATTTAATTTATTCACAAGTAAATCCTCTAATTGCTAAAGATAGTTTGGCGCAAAAAAAATGGACAGATAGTATTATGTCGCAAATGACGATTGATCAAAAAATAGGTCAGTTATTTATGTTGGCAGCTTATTCAAATAAAGATAAAAAACATATAGACTATTTAGAATCCGTTATTAAAAAATACGAAATAGGTGGTTTAATATTTATGCAGGGTACGCCAGAAAAGCAAATTGTGTTAAATAATAAGTATCAAAGCATTTCTAAAATACCTTTAATGATTGGTTTTGATGGCGAATGGGGTTTAGATATGCGTTTGCAAAAAACCTATCGATTTCCATGGAATATGACTTTAGGTGCAATACGTAACGATTCGTTAATTTATAAGTTTGGCAATAGATTGGGCGAACAATGTAAACGAATGGGAATACATGTAAATTTTGCACCAGTTGTAGATATAAATACAAACCCTAAAAACCCTATAATTGGTAATCGCTCTTTTGGCGAAAGTAAATTTAATGTAGCAAATAAATCGGTGCTATTTTCTAATGGTATGCAAAGCACTCATGTTATGGCTTGTGCAAAGCATTTTCCTGGTCATGGCGATACAAGTTCAGATTCGCATAAAACATTGCCATCAGTCAACTTTACGGCAGCACATATTGATTCGGTTGATTTGTATCCATATAAAAAATTATTTAAAGCAGGTATTGGTTCGGTTATGGCAGCACATTTAAGCATACCAAGTTTAGAAGAAAATTTAAAACTACCAAGCTCGTTATCATATAAAGTCATAAATAATCTATTAAAAAACAAATTACAATTTCAAGGTTTAATATTTACCGATGCATTAAATATGAAAGGCGCATCTGAATTTGTTGAAGATGATAAAGAATTCAAAAAATACAAAACAACCAGTAAAAAAGGACTGATAGATTTAAAAGCATTGATAGCAGGTAATGATGTTTTACTCTTTTCTGAGGATGTTGCGGCAGCTATTTATCAAATTAAGAGAGCCTTAAAACAAGGTTTAATTAATCAAGAGCGGATTGAAGAATCGGTTAGAAAAATATTAAATGCCAAATATTGGTGTGGTTTAAACA
>Ga0256840_1000546_pt1 | contig 38037 bp, 37 predicted proteins | sample 355202metaG_FD_185969 | JGI IMG/M metagenome (GOLD analysis project Ga0256840, IMG submission 185969) | Hydrothermal vent microbial communities from Mid Atlantic Ridge, Atlantic Ocean - 355-202 | ecosystem: Environmental > Aquatic > Marine > Hydrothermal vents | place: Atlantic Ocean: Mid...
TACCCTAGTGAAAATATTAAAACGATTCGTCAGCAAGGTAAAATTCCATTTATACGTCTTTTGCCATGGAAGAAAGTTAGTCAAATTAAAGACGCTGATATTACGAGCCGAGCAAGTAAGGGTATTGATCTTATTAATATTTGCCATCAAGACCAAGACTCACGAACAATGCTTATTACAAAAGGTGAGTTAAACGATCATCTCAACCATGGGGATTACGAAGGTAACTGCGATAACCCTTATACAATGCAGTCGATTATTGATGGGACGTGGGATGACGATTTTAAAAGATGGGCGACAGCGGCAAAAAGTGATGTTGATGATGACGGTAAACAACAGCCGTTATTAGTAACGTTTACAATTGAAATGAATGGTTATTGGTTTCCTTGGAGTGGAATTTATCATGGAGGGGCTAATAAAACAGGCTACGGCGACCCAGATTTAGCCGATGGTCCTGAGCGTTTTAGAGATGCATACAGACATATCATTGACTTATTTCGCAAGCAAGGTGTCAAAAATATCACTTGGTTTTTTGTACCTGATACCATGGATCCAGACGAAAAGTGGGTGAGTTTTTTGACAGAAGATTGGAATGCACAGAGAAATTACTATCCTGGAGATGATTATATTGATTGGATAGGAACAAATCTTTACGGTGCAGCTGCTCAAGATTATAACTGGACGTGGTTTGCTGATGATTGGTCTAAAAAAAGCCATGCAATTAACGCTATATCATCAAAAAAGCCATTAGCCTTGATGGAGTTTGGTGTGATTGAAAACCACCAGAAGGGTACAAAGTCAGATTGGTTGGATAATGCTTTTGATACCTTCGAGGGGAGTGATTATCCATTTCAAGCAGTTTCTTACTGGCATGATGATCTTGGAAGTGGCACAGATGGAATGAAAATAGACTCTTCCCTTGAAAGTTTGGCAACGTTTCAAAACCGAATAAAAAATGCTAAATACAAATCAATATTACGCTTTAGTCAATAATCCAAGGAAATAAACAAGACTGATTAGCCCCTAATAATAGGGGCTTTTTAAATAGCGCTCAGTATATACTACTCTTCTTGTAGAGAATCTTTGAAATATTGCTATGTACTATTCAGAAAACTTCGATGTCATCGTAATTGGTGGCGGTCATGCCGGTACTGAGGCCGCACTTGCACCCGCGAGGATGGGCTTAAAAACCTTATTGCTAACTCATAATATCGAAACCATCGGCCAAATGAGCTGTAACCCAGCAATAGGGGGTATTGGAAAAGGGCATATTGTAAAAGAGATTGATGCGCTTGGCGGTGCTATGGCGCATGCCGCTGATAAGGCGGGTATTCAATTTCGTACTTTAAATGCCAGTAAAGGTCCTGCGGTTCGTGCTACCCGTGCACAGGCTGATCGTGTTTTGTATAAAGCTGCGATTCGCAAAACGGTTGAGTCACAAGAAAACCTGCAAATATTTATGCAAGGTGTCGATGATTTAATTGTAGAAGGTGATGGCGACAATCAAAAGGTAGTAGGGATCTCTACCGAAATGGGTTTAAAATTTTCAGCTAAGTCAGTGATTTTAACTGTAGGAACCTTTCTTGGTGGACTTATCCACATTGGTTTACAAAATCATTCTGGTGGTAGAGCAGGGGACCCACCTTCGATTGCCTTAGCGGATCGCTTACGTGAGATGCCATTCCGAGTTGACCGTTTAAAAACAGGGACTCCTGCACGGCTGGACTCACGTTCGATTGATTTTAGTAAGCTACAAGAGCAACCCGGCGATACGCCAATCCCGACCTTTTCGTATATGGGTAAGCCCGAAGATCATCCGCGTCAAATATCTTGTTATATTACCCATACTAATCAAAAAACACATGATATTATTCACGGTGGCTTAGATCGTTCACCTATGTATACCGGTGTGATTGATGGTGTTGGCCCGCGTTACTGCCCGTCGATAGAAGATAAAATTGTACGCTTTGCTGATAAAGACAGTCACCAAATATTTATCGAGCCAGAAGGCTTGGATACCTATGAAGTTTATCCAAATGGGATTTCAACCAGCTTGCCATTTGATATTCAATTTGAGTTTATAAGATCTATCCAAGGCTTTGAAAATACACATATTACCCGCCCAGGTTATGCCATTGAATATGACTATTTTGACCCCCGTGATTTAAACCCAACATTAGAAACTAAGTTTGTCGATGGGCTATTTTTTGCGGGTCAAATCAACGGCACAACAGGCTATGAAGAAGCAGGTGCACAAGGATTGTTAGCAGGCATTAATGCCGCGTTAAAGGTGCAAGAAAAAGAACCTTGGTTCCCAAAACGTAGCGAAGCTTATATTGGTGTGATGGTGGATGATTTGATTACGCATGGCACGCAAGAGCCGTATCGTATGTTTACTAGCAGGGCAGAGCATCGTCTTTTATTACGTGAAGATAATGCTGATTTGCGTTTGACTGAAATCGGTTATGAGCTAGGTTTGGTAGACGAAGCACGTTGGCAAGCCTTTAATGAAAAGCGTGAAAAAGTTGAAGCTGAAATGCAACGTTTACGCGATACCATTTTACGTCCAAGCGATATCAATCAGCAGCAAATTGATCACGTTTTTGATGGCTCGCTAAGTCGAGAATATCGTTTAAGTGAATTATTGCGCAGACCTAATGTGACCTATCAATCATTAATGAGCATTGACGCCATCGGCCCAGCAGTAAAAGAGCCGAAAGTTGCTGAGCAAGTGGAAGTACAGTTTAAATACGCAGGTTATATTGATCGCCAAAAACAAGAAATAGACAAACAAAAAAACCACGAAGAAACGATTTTACCCAGTGATTTTGATTACAGTGAAATTAAAGGCGGCTTATCTAACGAAGCACGCCAAAAGCTAATAGATCAAAAACCTACAACGATAGGGCAGGCATCACGCATTCCGGGAATTACACCTGCCACAATATCAATTTTGATGGTTTATCTTAAAAAACACCGGAATTCTAATAGTCAGCTAAGCAGAAAGCTCGGTTGATTTAGGATCTTTATTTATATATAATAATTTATATTTTATATATAAGGTGTTTGAAAATGGAATCTATTGGTATTGGTGATATACAAAAAAACACCGCGCTTCTTTCAAATTTAACAGAATCCTTGGAAATTGTTGATAAACGTCGCAAGTGCACCGTTGCGATTGTTCATCCAGTGAAAAAAATAAATATAACCAGTAAGTTAGCAGGAAAATACAAAAAGAAAATTAGTGCGAAACCGCTAACAACTAAACAGCTTAACAAAGCGAAAGAGCAAGTCATGCTTGCTGCGATGGAAGAAAAGTATGGTCTCACTGATTGATACGAATGTCATTGTTCGATTTTTAGTGGGTGATCATGCTGAGCATTTAAAACAAAGCATAAAAATATTTGAAGCAATTGAATCCAGAAAAATTGAAGTAGAAATACTTGATAGTGTGTTGATGGAGGTACTTTTTGTGATGGTAAAGTTTTATAAACTGCCTAAAGCCGATGTGGTTAATGATCTAAAATCTATTCTTGCGATGCAAGGGATTGTTAATACGAATAAAGTTATTCTTGCTGAGGCACTCAGTTTGTATTTAGATAAAAATATTGATTTTGTTGATGCGTTGATTTGTTCAAAAAGTAAAATTCTGGGTTATGATTGGATCAGCTTTGATTCAGACCTTAAAAAGTGTGTTTAAATGTCGGTAGATAACTTATGGAATTCAGGCTTAAAGTCATTAAATTGTCAGCCAGATCATGCCCAACTTAATCAGCTTAAACAGTACGTTGAACTACTAAACCGCTGGAATAAAACCTACAATTTAACCTCCGTTCGTGAACCTAAAGATATGATTCTATTGCATGTCTTTGATAGTTTGGTGGTTGCTGATTACCTAAAAGGTAATAGCTGTTTGGATGTAGGTAGTGGTGGCGGTTTGCCAACGATTCCGCTAGCGATTATGCAACCGCAACGTCTGTTTACGGCATTGGACACTAATGGTAAAAAAACACGTTTCATTCAGCAGGCGGTGATTGAGCTCGGTTTGAAAAATGTAAGCGTGATTCACGATCGTGTTGAAAAATGGCAAGCTGATTCAAAATTTGATGCCATCATTAGTCGTGCGTTCTCATCCATTCATGATTTTGTTTCTGCATCTTCAGTGCACCTATCAAAACAAGGCTGCTTCTATGCAATGAAAGGGCAATATCCTACGGCTGAGCTACAATATTTACCACAGGGGTTTCATTTAGCAGCAAGTCATCAGCTTAATGTACCTTTTGTTGATGGCGAACGCCATTTATTAGAGATCTGCACAAAATCTATCTAGGAGGCACTCATGAAAGAAAAACCGGTGAAGGACGAGTCTAAAAAAATCAAAATACTTTCTTATATTCTCGCAACATTGTTTCTTGGAAGTGTGGTGGTTAATCTCTTTTTTAATAAAAAAATGCCACCTGAAGTTGCAGGAACTATCGAGAAAAAGGTGGAGGGTGTAGCTTCTACCGGTGCACTGACCTCGCCTAAGGTATTAAATAAATACGTCTCTGTTGATGTCGATATGCAGCTAAAGCAGGTCGCTGAGCACACTTGGTATGTGCAAGGAAAAGCGGGTATGGCAACCGATAATGCCGGTTTTATCTCGAATGCCGGTGTTATCGTCACAGATGCAGGCGTGATAATTTTTGATGCTTTAGGCACACCATCATTGGCACAAAAACTCATCAATAAAATTCGTGAAATTACGGATAAGCCCATTATTAAAGTATTTGTTAGTCATTACCATGCTGACCATATTTATGGCTTGCAGGTATTTAAAGAGTTAGGTGCTGAAATTATTGCGCCTGCCGGTGTGTATGAATATCTCGACTCAGAAGTCGCTGCTAACAGGCTTGAAGAACGACAACTCACACTCGACCCTTGGGTGAATAATAAAACGCATCTGGTTACACCTGATAAAGTGATTGATAAATTAACAAAAATGAAAGTAGGTAATATTGAACTCACAATTAATGTGATGGGGTCTGCACATTCAGAAGGTGATATGACTCTTTACGTCGAAAATGACCGAGTGTTATTTACCGGCGATATCATTTTTGAAGGACGTGTGCCTTTTATTGGTAGTGATAATACCAAGCACTGGCTAGAAAGTTTAAAGGAAATAGAAACCCGGAAACTGCATGCGCTTGTTCCAGGGCACGGAGCGCTGGCAAAAGACCCAATGAAGGCAATTAAACTAACCCGAACCTATCTCGCTTTCCTACGCGATAAAATGGGTGTGGCAGTCGAAGCAATGACAGATTTTGATGAAGCCTATAAGGCAGTAGACTGGTCTGATTACAAAAACCTACCTGCTTTTGAAGCAGCTAACCGCAAAAATGCGTTTCAGGTGTATCTGTCTATGGAAAATGAAAGTCTATGACCGTGTGAGTAACAAATTGAAAAGGAAAAATTATGCCATTTAAAACAGCCGATTTAACCGATGAGTTTTGTAACAATAATTGTGATGATGTCCAAGCGGCAGGAATGACGTTTAACAGTTATGGTGGAAAGTCTCGCTTTTATGGTGAAATCGTCACGCTCAAAGTCCTTGAAGATAACCAACTATTACGTGATCAAGTTTACTCTGATGGTACAGGCAAAGTGCTGGTTGTCGATGGTGGTGCATCTATGCGACGTGCTTTAATGGGGGATATGTTGGCAGCTACAGCGGTTGAAAATGGCTGGTCTGGCGTGATTATTAACGGCTGTATTCGTGATTCGCTAGATATGGCGACGATGCAACTTGGCGTGTTAGCGCTAGGAACACACCCGCTAAAAACAGTAAAAGCAGGGGTGGGGCAAACCAATGTATCTATTCAATTTTCCGGTTTAACTTTTGAGCCTGCTAATTTTATTTATAGTGATGAAGATGGCATTATTATTTCTGAAAAACCACTGGTTTAGGGTTTAATGAGTAAGTTGCAGACCTTTCATACCATCCTTTCTGAGTGTGATAACTGCCGAATTTTAGCTATTTCTTAGCAGTAATACACAACACGCTAATACACGACTAAATAACATTTCTTTATAAAAGTGTTTAATCACATAAGTTAATTCAAAAGTAAAATAATTATCTTTTGTATAAAATCGTGTAGAGTGGCTATGACTAAAATAATGAGTTTGTTTAATAATGAAAACATTGAAGCATTTATTTGATAACAACCGTGAATGGGCGGATGCGATTAAAAAGGAAGACCCTGAGTTTTTTAGCTCACTGGCGAAGCAACAAAATCCAGAATATTTATGGATAGGTTGTTCAGATAGCCGTGTTCCTGCCAATGAAATTATTAAGCTTCCACCTGGTGAGGTGTTTGTACACCGTAATATTGCTAATGTGATTGTTCATACGGACTTAAATTGTTTATCTGTTATTCAATTTGCTGTCGATGTTTTAAAGGTAAAACATATTATTATTTGCGGGCACTATGGTTGTAGTGGCATTAAAGCAGCGCTAGATGATAAGAAACATGGCTTAATTGATAACTGGTTACGCCATGTAGAAGATGTTATTCGATTTAACGAAGAAAGTTTTGTTGGTTTAAACAGTGATGAAAAGTTTAATCAACTTTGTGAGCTTAACGTCAAAGAACAAGTTAAAAATATTTGTAACACAACCATGGTCAAGAATGCGTGGGAGAATGGTCAAGAGCTATCGATTCATGGTTGGATTTACAATATTGAAGACGGAATTTTAAATGAGTTGGAACCTTGTATTACCTCTCTAGAAGAGGTAAATATAAAGTGAAATCTTTGCACTAAAAATATGACGAATAAAAACTGCTCGATTTTCTTTCGCCATACATTGTGAAAAGGTCTCAAAGTAAGTTAAGGAAACCCTGATCAAGTCCAATTATTTTTAGCTTGCCAAATCCGTCGATACTTTCCACGAAGATCGGCGCAATAGAATTACTATTACGTCTCACTTCATGAAAAATAGCGACAGATTTTTCTGCGCTAAATTCTAATCGACTTAATCAGGTTCTCCTTAAGCAGATTTTATAGAACGCTATGTAAACGTTGGATCATATCCTTAAATACCTTTGGTCCCGCAGCGACAATATTACCGCTTGCAAGGTGGGTGCTTCCACCTTGTAAATCACCGACTAATCCGCCAGCTTCTTGCACTAATAATATGCCAGCGGCGATATCCCACTCGTGCAAACCAAATTCCCAAAAGCCATCGTAGCGACCTGCTGCTACATACGCTAAATCCAGCGATGCTGCTCCAGGGCGACGTACGCCCGCGGTATCAATGATTAGCGCTTTCATGGTTTGAAAGTAAGGGTCGATCAGTTCATCTTGGTCAGGGCGGTAGGGTACGCCTGTAGTTAGCAGCGCACCACTCAAAGATAAGCGTTTTGATACTCGAATACGGCGTTTGTTTAAAAATGCCCCAGCACCACGACTAGCGTAGAATAAATCATCCTTAATCGGGTCGTAAATTACCGCTTGATCAAGCTTGCCATCTTTTTTAAGCGCTATAGAAACGGCAAAATGTGGAATTCCGTACAAGAAATTGGTGGTGCCATCGAGAGGGTCAATAATCCATTCGTATTGACTGGGCTTATTACCAGAACCTGCATGTTTGCCGCTTTCTTCACCCAAAAATGCATGATCAGGATAGGCCTTTTTTAAGATGCCAATAATAGTATCTTCAGCAGCACGGTCGATTTCAGTGACAAAATCATTTTTATCCTTGTTTTCAATCTGTAATTGGTCGATTCTATCGGCACTACGGGCGATAATGTCGCCAGCTTCATGGGCGGCTTTGATGGCCGTGTTGAGCATAGGATGCATAAGAATACCCACGTAAAAGCACAGAATATTCATCTTTTCATCCAGCTCGTCGTTGCTTTCGTACTCGAATGGTCACATATTATTATATGCTCACATTCTGCGTGCGAAAGCGCCTCGATCTGAATTAAAATATAAACATTCTGAGCTATTACTTCTAATAGTTTATAAGGCGCGAGAGTTTAACAGAAAAATGTCTGCAATAAATAGTTTAGCGAATATTAGAATTGTATTAATTCAAACCTCACACCCCGGTAATATCGGGTCGGCCGCGCGTGCGATGAAAACGATGGGGTTATCAACACTTTATCTGGTAAATCCTAAGTCGTTTCCTGATGCTCAAGCAACTATCCTATCATCTAATGCCAGTGATGTGCTAGATAATGCGGTGGTGGTTGAAAGCTTGCAAGCGGCTTTAGTGGGGTGCGAATGGGTGGTTGGCAGCAGTGCGCGTGATGCGCGTAGCATAAAATGGGATGTGTTGGATGCTAGAACCTGTGGTGAGCAGGCGGTAAAAAAAGCAAGGTCAGCCAAAATTGCATTGGTCTTTGGAAGAGAAAATTCAGGGATCACCAATGCTGAACTAGCGCTCTGCCATAGTTTGGTGCATATACCGACGAACCCTGAGTACAGCTCACTAAATTTAGCATCGGCAGTGCAATTACTAGGCTATGAATGTCGTGTGGCAAGCCTGTCATCAGCGTTGGAGCAGGAGACTTCAGCTTTAGAACAAGAGCCTTCAGCAGAACAAGAGCCTTCAGCGTCAGGACAAGAGCCTTCTAAAAAAACTGACGCAGAAGTCGTTACAGTTGATGCGATGGAGTCATATTATCAGCACCTTGAGGCGGTAATGATAGAAGTAGGTTTTCTTGACCCAAAGCAACCAAAACATTTAATGACGCGTTTGCGCCGCTTGTATGGGCGTACCGAAATATCCCCCAGTGAGTTAAATATTCTACGCGGAATGCTGGTCGCGTTGCAGCGCGTTAAAGATAATTAACATTGAATACTCAAACAAAACACTACGCCACAATTACCGCAGGTTACTGGGCATTTACCCTCACCGACGGTGCGATTCGTATGCTGGTGGTGTTGTATTTTCACCTGCTAGGTTACTCACCGCTTGAAGTTGCCATGTTGTTTTTATTCTATGAGTTTTTTGGCATTGTAACGAATTTAGTGGGTGGTTGGCTGGGAGCAAGGCTAGGCTTAAACGTAACCATGCATATCGGCATGGCGTTACAAATCATCGCTTTATTAATGTTAACGGTAACGGATTCGATGTTATCAGTGGTTTATGTGATGCTGGCACAGGCATTGTCAGGTATCGCTAAAGACTTGAATAAAATGTCAGCAAAATCAGGGGTTAAAAGTTTAGTTAAAACAGCAAAAGATGACCCGAAGTTGTTTAAATGGGTCGCAGTATTAACGGGTTCTAAAAATGCTTTGAAGGGAGTAGGGTTCTTTTTAGGGGCTTTTTTGTTGGACTTGTTTGGCTTTAGAAGCGCCTTGTTAGTGTTAGCGGCTGGGCTATTGGTAGTGTTGTTAATAACATATGGTTTGTTGCCGCATGAGATGGGCAAAGCTAAAAATAAACCAAAGTTCAGCCAAGTATTTTCCCAAAGTAGAGAAATTAACTGGTTATCAGCGGCACGCTTTTTTCTATTCGGCGCGAGAGATATTTGGTTTGTGGTTGCGTTACCAGTCTTCTTATACGAAAAGTTGGGCTGGAGCTTCTCACAGGTTGGCTCATTCATAGCCTTATGGGTTATCGCCTACGGAATCGTACAAGCGCTCACCCCCAATTTATTACGCCAACACCAGCCGACAGGGAAGAGCGCATCATTACTAGCATTTGTACTTGCACTAGTGCCAGCAGGAATTGCATTGGCTTTAATGCAAGGCTGGAGTCCATCAACAACCATCATCATCGGTTTAATGGTCTTTGGTGTTGTTTTTGCGATTAATTCAGCCGTACATTCCTACTTAATTTTAGCCTATGCTAAACATGATAAGGTTGCCTTGAATGTAGGCTTTTATTATATGGCGAATGCCGGAGGAAGGCTTACCGGAACAGTGCTATCAGGCTTGATTTACCAGCAAGCAGGAATGGTTGCTTGCCTTTGGGTATCTGGTGTATTTGTATTAGTGGCAATGGGGCTTTCATTGCCACTAAAGGAACCCTGATCTCACTTCATGAAAAATAGCGACAGATTTTTCTGCGCTAAATTCTAATCGACTTAATCAGGTTCTCCTAAATTAAGACTAAATGATTTACCGCCAAGGTGCTTCTTGGAACTTACCTTGGTGAAAATAAAATACCCGCTCACCAATCATGATGCTACGGTCGTTATAGTTCCAGTACCATTGGTTTTTATTATTAGTTAGCGCGTTTATTTTTCCGAGGTGGGTGATTTTTTTGTGGCGACTATCTATCTCGAATCGGTGTAGCCCTGCAATATTACGCCTATTGTCTTTATCATAAATAGTTGCTGGAATTAATAGTCGGGTAATACTGCTATTGCCCACTTTAAGGGTGGTGAGTGCGTGATGATTTCGGCTTACTTGGGTGTTGCTGGTTTGATTGCCGATGATGATTTTGCTGATTTCTCGCGGGCGTGCAGGGTTTCGAATATCAAATAAAGAGAGTTTTAAGCCTTTGCTTCTTCCTGTCTGCCCATTTTTCAGTACTTCAATTTCTTTGCCGATGCCGAGTAATAAACCATTGTCTATTGGGTGTAAGTAATCAGAAAAACCTGGGATTACCAGCTTGCCTGCAAGTTTCATGGAGCGAGGATTACGCATATCAATGACATACAGCGGGTCGGTACGGCGGAAGGTGACAAAGTAGGCGTAATCATCAAACAGCCTTGCACCGTATAAACTCTCGCCTTTTTTACCTAAAGGTTGTGGGTAATACCGGTTGGGTAAGCGGGATAGCGTAACCAGCTTGCCATGTTGTTCGCCTAGTGCGGTTAAAATAACCGGTGAACGTGTCGCGGGGTCGTTTGATTTGTTCTTTTTATTGGCTGCATTCCAGTTGCTGGTAACGACGCGCAAGTTGCCTTGTTTATCTTCATCAAGTTGAAAGGTGCTCATTTGATTCCAGCCCAAATTACCTAGCACTATTCCAGAACCACGATAATCAAATTGACCACTTTTGAGCGCAAATTTATGAATTAGTGTTTTAGGGTATTGACGTGGGAATACATTGGTGTCGAGCGCGTAAGGTTTAATTGTGTTGTTGTAAAAGTGACTGGTGAGATACATCGAATTGGGTGTTACATAAACTGTTTCTGGTGAACCAAAGTAGGCAATACCATCGGCTTTAAATTGCGTTGCATTTAAATCAATCGCTACAGCAACACTTAAAGAAAATGAGCGAATATCATTAATGTTAATGTAAAAGTTGCCATTTTTTATGAGGCTATGCGTGCCGTGCTTACCTCGTTCATTGTATTGTGGTAATTGTGTGTCAATGTGCCATGCTTTAATCGTATTAATCAGACGTTGTTTTTCATTTTGATACTGCTGTTGAGTGATAGGCTTATTGCTGGTGATCGTTTTATAGGTTGGTGGTAGGCTAAATGAATAGCTGTTTAGCACCACATACAGCTGATTATCAATGCGGTAGTTACTGCGGGGCGAGCCTTCTAGATTTGCTTGGCGCGTAATGCGTGGTTTGTATTTGTTACGAATATCAATAAAAATGAGTCGCGTATTTCCGCCCCAGCGGTGGTGTCTAAATTTTCTTTTTGTCGATTTTTGGTTAACGTAATTTTGGTAAGTTTGAGCAATTATGACCAGCTTTTGTTGTGCGCCAAGCAGGTAGATGCCCTTTAAAGTCATATTTTTTTCAAAACCCAGTGCTGAAATCTGTTTTAATTTTGAGCCTTGATGACGCGTATCATAAATACGCAGACCTTGGTTTTTGCCAAGCGAGCCTAAAGAAAACAAATAACGCCCATCTGTTTTGACTAAATCAGCCTCATCAACACCTTTTTCACGTACATTGGTGGAGGATGCGCCTCTAGCAATGGGTGCTGATTTTCGTAAGGCGGCATGCGCGACTCTTCTTGGGGCAGCTTTGGCTTCGAAGGATAAGGTATCAACAGCTGTACCGCCACCCATACGACCAGGTTCGACGCTAACTTTATACGGGGCGTTATTTTTTATAATATTGGTCACTGTAATCTGTTTGATTAACTCATTTTGAATCAATACTTCCGCGGCTTTTAAGTTGTATCGGTTAAGACCAATACCATTGTTTGTAGTGGATGTTTTAGCCTGTAACTGACTGCTTAATACGAATGAAAGCAGAATTGAAAAAGAAAAAATGCGTGAAAAAATCAGTTGCATGATAATTATCTCAGTAGTGATTGTTAACAATTATTATGAAGTCAGACCTGCAAATGAGCTGAAAATTCAGTCCTTGCTTTAATCTCCAAATAGAAACGCGAATGAGAGTGCAAGTATTTGGTTTCATAGGGCATGCAAAAAATAGTCGTTTCACCCGTAGATTAATCGAGTATTTTTGGGATATTCTATGGAATCAAAGGCTTGTGCTGTCATCGTGTTTTCTATCTGGGGATTAGGTCTTGATAATGAGCTTAAAACCTGCCGTTCGGCGTAATATGATTGATAAAGGGTTGCTTGTGTATTATTTTTACCTTAAATAAATACTAAAAATTCTAGCAAATAATAAAAATAAAATAATGGGATTAATTCATGAGTAATAAGAAGATAAAGATAGAAGTGTATTCAGCTTCTCGTTTTTCAGATTTAATGGCATCGCCTGCCTTCTATTCGACTGCTACTATCGCTTTGGTGTTAGGGTTTTCATCAATTTTTGGCTTTTTGCAGTCACCTGATAAATTAAAAAGTACAGTCGATAGCATTACGCAAAAAGTGATGGTTTATCAAACGGAAGAGGCAGGTAGAAACTTCATATCTGATAAAAAATCTTTAGAAGTTCAGGTATCTAAAAATCGAAACAGTCAGAGTAATGAGTATGATATTTTGACTGATCTATTGCCAAAGACGCTGCCAAATAAGTTTGTATCGGCTATGGATAAACAACTAGCCTCTAAAGGGGTTCAAACACTACAGTTAGCATCGTTCAATTATGATATTACCTCAAAGCATTTTTGGAGTGATTTAGACCTAGATGATAAGCATGGCGTAACCTTGGATAGTCGGCATGCGCCTTCAGATGTTTTAATGATTGGTGTGCCGGTTGAGCCTGCTTTAATCCCTAAGAAGGGGGATTCAAAATATTCTTTAAAGATTGATCGCAACTATCGAATTTAGAAAATATAACCTCTCTTAGATGAGAGGTTATATTTATTCGGTGAAACCTTAAGAAATCTCTGAATAACCTAGTTGAATTCTGCGAGCTTACAAGGCGTCAAGTCCTAGGCGTATTTTTTGAGAATGGTCGCTCCTTTCACAAAAATCACAATAACGGAATTGATGCCTTGTAGGCTCACCTCTTTTGTTAGCTTGCGCGGCTTAGCCAAGTTTCCAATTTCTTCGTTATTTGTTTTTACCATAGAATAACTATGCAAAAAACAAATGCCTCGAACTTGAAAACTTGGCGTTGCCAGAACTCAGCTAGGTTATTCAGGAATTCCTTAAGGAAATCCTGATCAAGTCCAATTATTTTTAGCTTGCTAAATCTGCCGATATTTTCCACGAAGGTCGGCGCAATAGAGTGACTATTACGACTCACTTCATGAAAAATAGCGACAGGTTTTTCTGCGCTAAATTCTAATCGACTTAATCAGGTTTTCCTTAACAGGGGTTCTGGTGAAAGAGCTATTGGTTGAGATTTCAACCTTTTGTATTCATCATCCACACCAGAAAAATTCTCTTTATTTTGGGTTTTCAAAGAAAATATAAGACGTAGAGTAATCACTAAACTCGAAATAGACTTTCTTTTTCTCATCTGTATCTATTACATTGTTTAAATTTTTATCAAGGTAACCATAACCATAACGGTATGGTCGGTCTTTGTCATTACCCGTACCCGACGCGGTCGTCAGCTTATCAATTTTCATAAAACGTTTTACCAACGTGTTGCCAGCATAAATTTCTAAGATACCATCAGTGCCTGTCCAGTTATTGATGGCACGTCCGAATTGGTTTTGGGTTTCTTGGGTGCAGGCACTTAATGTTAATAGAGCGCCAGCTATGAGTAATCCTTTTAGTTTCACCGAGTTTCTCCTTTTTTGTTTGTTAAAGTTTGTTGCCTATCTATTTCGTTACTTGTTTTGGTGGTGTTTCGAGACAGGGCAATATGATAATTATGAATATTACCGTTAGAATAGTATCATGCGTATACTTTTTAAACCCCTGTTGAGATTTATCCCATGAAGCACGTCGTAATTATTGCGCACGGAAGCCGGCGTATGGCATCTAATGATGAGGTGCGTAAAGTTACTCATCAGTTTTCCCAGCAAGCCCATGATTTTGATCGCGTTAGTTGTGCTTTTTTAGAGCTGGATGAACCGAGTATTCCACAAGGTTTGCTGAATGCGATAGAGCAGGGCGCGACAGAAATTATCGTCTTGCCGTATTTTTTATCTGCTGGCCGTCATGTATCGGAAGATATTCCTGCACAAATTGCGCCGGTTCAAGATACACATCCTGAGGTTGAAATAAAGATTGCACCTTATCTTGGGGCTGCTGAGACGATACCTGAAATTTTATTAGCGCAAACCAAAGGGGTCTGAATTGTTTTATTTATATTTAAAAACCTTTCATATTTTATTTGTAATGTCTTGGATGGCAGGCATCTTTTATTTGCCACGTATTTTTGTGCACTTTGTTGAAGGCAAAAAAGCAGGTCAACAGGTTGATCGACTTGCCATTATGGGTCGTAAACTATATGGCTTTATGACGCTTATGATGATGATCGCTATTACCTTAGGTTCATGGCTTTGGTTGGGGTACGGTGTTACAGGCGCTTGGTTGCACGTGAAATTATTATTAGTAGGCTTTTTGCTGGCGTACCATTGGTGGTGTCGTATTAAAGTAAAGCAGATGGAAGCAGGGCATCTTGAGCATAGTGGTAAGTACTATCGTTGGCTTAATGAGCTGCCTTTATTTATTACTATTGGTATTCTAATTATGGTGGTTGTTAAGCCGTTTTAGCGAGCTTTATCATTGGTTTTTTGCAATGTTGTACGTTGAAGTATTGTCTGATGTAGTTATTTTCACAGGCTTAATTAGTGCGTAGGCATACAAGAATCAAGCCTGCTGCAAGTATCGGAACTTTATAATTTTCCAATTATTATAAAAAAAATAAAGGCTGTTCTAGTGGGGTTTGTCAGTATTTCATTATGCATGTTCATAGCAATAGTTGTTTACTTTATTGTTATCTCCGTTTTTATGATTTTTGCGAAGGGGACAACTATTCTCAAAAAACATGCCTAGGATTTGAGATCTTATAAGTCAGCAGTATTTTATTGGACTTAATCAGTGTTTCCTTAAGGCGTTGTTTCTAGTCCAGTTTAACTTGCCTGTTTTCCCAATATTACTTTCTATTCAAGATGTGTAATAATTTTCTATAAAAATTCGAATAAAAATCTTGAACTTCTAGATAGAAACCCCACTTTATAACGCATTAATTAGTCATATAGAATAGGGAAAGTCATGAGTCATTCTGATAAACAAGACGATATTGAAGAAATCATTGATAATGCTGATAACCTTGATAAAAGCGAGCTTGATGAGCAAGAGCTTGTTAATGAAGCGGATAGTGCAGAGGGGTCAACAGAGGAGCTCTCTTTGGAAGATCAGTTGGCGCAAGCGCAAGCTAAGGCAGATGAAAACTGGGATACGGTGCTACGATTAAAAGCTGATTTAGATAATCAACGTCGTCGTAATGAAAAACAGGTTGAAGATGCGCATAAGTTTGCCGCTAAAAAGTTTATCGAAGAATTATTGCCGGTAGCTGACAGCATGGAAATGGGCCTGGCGGCAGAAGGTGATGTTGCGCAAATCAAGGAAGGCGTGGCACTCACTAAAAAAGTATTTGATTCCGCAATGGAAAAGTTTGGCTTAAAAGCAGTCGAACCGCTGGGTGATAAGTTTGATCCAGAATTACACCAAGCAATGGCGATGCAACCGAGTGAAGAATATGAAGAAGGTCATGTTAGTGCGGTAATGCAAAAAGGCTATACCTTAAACGGCAGGTTGGTAAGACCAGCGATGGTGATGGTGGTAAAGAATTAAACCATTTATTACTTTTTTTACCTCAAAGCTTGATAAGTAAAAACATAACCACACATTTACAACAACATAATATTTAAAGCGCTGTTGTCACACATATGCGCCACAAGAGGAAGACATAATGGGAAAGATAATCGGAATTGATTTAGGAACAACAAATTCTTGTATCGCGGTAATGGAAGGTGATAAACCTAAAGTTATCGAAAATGCAGAAGGCGATCGCACAACTCCGTCGATAGTTGCATTTGCTAATGATGAGGTTTTAGTGGGCTCGCCAGCAAAACGTCAAGCGGTAACAAACCCTGAGAATACACTGTACGCCATCAAGCGTTTAATTGGTCGTACTTTTGATGAAGATGCGGTTCAAAAAGATATTAAACTTGTGCCATACAAAATTATAAAAGCAGAAAATGGTGATGCATGGGTAGAGGCAAATGGCAAAAAAATGTCACCTCCAGAAGTTTCTGCACGTATTTTGCAAAAGCTTAAAAAGGACGCCGAAGACTACTTAGGCGAGGGTGTCACCGAAGCTGTCGTAACCGTACCTGCTTACTTTAATGACTCTCAACGTCAAGCAACTAAAGATGCGGGTAAAATAGCTGGTTTAGATGTTAAACGAATCATTAACGAGCCAACAGCAGCGGCATTAGCTTACGGAATGGACAAGTCTAGCGGCGATAGCACGATTGCGGTTTATGACTTAGGTGGTGGAACGTTTGATGTTTCCATCATCGAAATCGCAGAAATTGACGGCGAATACCAGTTTGAAGTATTAGCAACCAACGGTGATACATTCCTCGGTGGTGAAGATTTCGATATGCGCTTAATTGACTACTTAGCGGATGAGTTTAAGAAAGATAATAGCGTTGATTTACATAATGACCCATTAGCGCTTCAGCGCTTAAAAGAAGCTGCTGAGAAAGCTAAAATTGAGCTCTCATCAGCAACGCAAACTGATGTGAACTTGCCTTATGTAACGGCAGATGCGTCTGGACCTAAACATTTAAACGTGAAAGTGACGCGTGCCAAACTTGAGTCTTTAGTTGAAGATTTAGTAAAGCGTACGATTGATCCATGTAAGACAGCGTTGAAAGATGCAGGCTTAAAAGCCTCTGAAATCAATGATGTGATTTTAGTCGGCGGTCAGTCACGCATGCCAATGGTTCAAGAAGCGGTAACTAACTTTTTTGGTAAAGAACCACGTAAAGATGTAAACCCTGATGAAGCAGTAGCAGTGGGTGCGGCGATTCAAGGTGGTGTTTTAGGTGGAAGCGTTACTGATGTTCTCTTATTAGATGTTACGCCATTGTCTTTAGGTATTGAGACAATGGGTGCGGTAATGACTAAGTTAATCGAAAAGAACACCACAATTCCAACCAAAGCGCAGCAGGTTTTTTCGACAGCAGATGATAATCAAAATGCAGTAACGGTTCATGTATTGCAAGGTGAGCGCGAGATGGCATCGGGTAATAAATCACTGGGTCGTTTTGACTTGACGGATATTCCGCCTGCACCGCGTGGCCAGCCTCAAATCGAAGTAACGTTGGATATTGATGCTAACGGTATTTTGAATGTGTCGGCTAAAGATAAAGCGACAGGCAAAGAACAGTCAATTGTGATTAAGGCCTCATCAGGATTATCGGATGAAGAAGTGGATGCAATGGTTAAAGATGCCGAGGCACATGCTGATGAGGATAAAAAAGCGCGAGAGCTAGTAGATGCACGTAATCAGGCGGATGGCTTAGTGCATGCGACTGAAAAATCACTCGCTGAATACGGCGATAAAGTGGATGCTGCGGAAAAGACTAAGGTTGAAGGTTTAGTTGCTGAGCTTAAAGAAGTAGCACAAGGTGATGATAAAGAGGCGATTGATAAAAAATCTCAAGAGCTAATGGAAGCATCGGGTACCTTGGCACAAGCTGCTGCGGGTGGTGAAGCAGGTGCTGCACCAGAAGGCGAGCAAACAGCTTCTGCAGAAGACGATGATGTTGTTGATGCAGAGTTTGAAGAAGTAGACGAAGGTGATAAAAAAGCGTAACGTTTTTTTATTTGCACCTAGTTATTCCAAAGCTAGGTTCCTTAAGGGATGTCTGAATAACCTAGCTGAATTCTGGCAACGCCAAGTTTTCAAGTTCGAGGTATTGATTTTAAGCATAGTTATTCTATGGATTAAATCATAACGAAGAAGTTGGAAGCTTGGCTAAGCCCCGTAGGGCGAGCTTACAAGGTATCAATTCCGTTGTTGTTATTTTTTGTGAAGGGAGAGCGACCATTCTCAAAAAATGCTCCTAGAACTTGATGTCTTGTAAACTCACAGAATTCAACTAGGTTGTTCAGAGATTCCTTAATTTACGGTAAGGTGTATCGGGTGAAAATCGATGCGCCTTATTTTGTTTTAGAAATATAGAGTTCTTTAAAATGTCCAAACAATGTTACTACGAAATCCTCAGTGTTCAAAAGAACTGTAGTGAGGGCGAATTAAAAAAATCTTATCGTCGTATGGCGATGAAGTTTCACCCTGATCGTAACCCCGATAACGAAGAAGCTGAACATAAGTTTAAAGAAGTAAAAGAAGCTTACGAAATTTTATCTGATTCTCAAAAGCGTGCAGCCTATGACCAATTTGGTCATGCAGGTGTGGACGGTAGCGGGGGTGCTGGGTTTGGTGGTGGTGCAGGTTTCGGTGGCTTCGGTGATATTTTCGAAGATATTTTTGGTGGTAGAGGCGGACAAGGTGGTGGCGCAAATGCAGCATATCGCGGCAGTGATATGCAGTACAACTTGGAGCTAACCTTGGAAGAAGCCGTGTTTGGTACGACGGTTGATATACGTATACCCACTAAAAAAACCTGTGCTGCATGTGATGGATCGGGCGCAAAAGAAGGCTCAACACCAGAAACATGTGGCACGTGTCAGGGGCAAGGTCAGGTGCGAATTCAGCAAGGTTTTTTTGCGGTGCAGCAGACTTGTCCACATTGCCAAGGTGCTGGTACAACAATTTCAGACCCCTGTGATACTTGTGATGGTGAAGGGCGAGTTGAAGAAAATAAAACCCTGGAAGTTAAAATCCCTGAAGGGGTAGATACTGGTGACCGAATTCGTTTAAGTGGTGAAGGCGAAGCAGGGATTAATGGTGGCCCAGCAGGTGACTTGTATGTGCAAATGCATCTTAAAGACCATGCGTTATTTAGTCGCGATGCGAATAATTTACACTGTGTGATGCCAGTACGTTTCTCGCAAGTTGCTTTGGGTGGAACGATTAAAGTGCCGACTTTATCGGGTGAAGTAAACTTAAAAATACCACCTGAAACACAGACGGGTAAGGTTTTTCGTCTACGTGGTAAAGGTGTTAAATCGGTTCGTAGTAGTTCGGTAGGTGATTTATTGTGTAAAATTGAGGTAGAAACTCCTATCAATCTCACGAGTAAGCAAAAGAAGTTGTTAGAACAGTTTGAAGCAGCGCTTGCAAAAGGCGGTGAAAAACATAGTCCGCAACAACATGGTTGGGGCGATAAGGCACGCTCATTTTTCGATAATGTAAAAGATTGGTTTGATGCTGAGAAAGAAGGCTAAACTTCTCAGAAGGCTTTTAGGTAAATAAAATGATCAAAATAGCAATAGTAGGCGTAGCAGGCAGAATGGGTAAAATCTTGATGGAAGCTTGTGCTGAATCAGATATGGCTCAATTAAGTGTAGCAACAGAGCACCCTGAAAGTTCGTTGATCGGAGCAGATGCTGGCGAAGTGGCAGGTTTGGGTAAAAATAACGTTATTATTGCTGCAAGTCTTGATGCGTCAAAAAATGACTTTGATGTACTTGTCGATTTTACACGCCCAGCCCCCACACTTAATCACCTGGACTGGTGTGTTAAAAATAATAAGGCTATAGTGGTTGGGACGACAGGCTTTACTGAAGATGAGAAGGCACAAATAGATACTGCGGGAAAGTCAATTCCTATCGTGTTTGCTGCGAACTATAGTGTCGGCGTAACTCTAAGCTTAAAGTTGTTGGAAATGACCGCTAAAGTATTGGGTGACAGTGTCGATATTGAAATTATCGAGGCGCATCATCGTCATAAAGTCGATGCACCTTCAGGTACGGCGCTAGCGATGGGTGAAGTTATTGCAAATACACTGGGGCGTGATTTAGCAAGCGATGCTGTTTACTGTCGAGAAGGTGAAACTGGCGAACGTAAACGAAAAACCATTGGTTTTCAAACGATTCGAGCAGGAGATATTGTCGGCGAGCATACCGTTATGTTTGCTGATATTGGTGAGCGAATTGAAATTAGCCATAAAGCTTCTAGTCGAATGACTTTTGCGAATGGCGCTGTGCGTGCTGCGCTTTGGCTAAAGCAAGATAAAAACAAGGCAGGGGTCTTTAATATGCGTGATGTGCTAGAGCTGTAGCTAGGAGCTTGTACGAGAACTGATTAGCCTACTACGAAAATACTATTGGGTCATATTTTCCGCTAATCCCCATCGAATATGTAGTGCTTTGCTTACAAATGACTTAAAAGCGCATGCAGAACAACCATTCGCTGAAAATGACCAAAAGATCTGTCGCAAATTGCTTTCTCTTGCTACGGCTACAGTTCTCGGGCAGGCTCCTCGAGGAGGCGTAACAAAAGGAGTTAATAACAACAATTGCATCATCTACCTAATATAATTAGTGCTTTTCGGATACTTCTAGTTTTACCGATTGCTTTTTATTTGCACCATGAGGAATGGATGGTCGCTCTGGTTTTGATTTTTATCGCTGGTTTATCTGATGCTTTAGATGGATTTTTAGCGCGAAAATTTCACTGGCAGAGTCGTTTAGGATCTTTTCTTGACCCGATTGCAGATAAGTTATTATTAATTGTCATCTTTGTCTCTTTGGCAGTGAAAGAGCTTATTCCGATTTGGTTAGCGGTAATTGTCGTGGCACGCGATGCCATCATTGTTGCAGGTGCAGCTTATTATCAATGGAAAACACGTAACTTAGAAATGTCTCCCTTGATCAGTAGTAAAATTAATACGGCAATGCAGGTGGTGTTTGTATTGGGTTTGTTATTTCATCTAGTGGTTGCTCCAATACCAAATTTAGCATTGTTATTTATTAAGGTGGCGGTGGCTTTAACAACCGTGATCAGTGGCGTACTGTATGTTTTGTGCTGGAGTCGTTTTTGCAAAAAACATCGATTGTAAGCAGCATTTTTTGTTTTTGAATGTGGGTATAATAGTCACTTTATTCTACTAAAATTGTAAGGGGTATTTTATGACACAGAGTGCGCGCTGGTTTTGGTTGGCTTTGTTTATCATTGCCTCGGCACTATTGTATTTATTGGCCCCGATTTTACTACCTTTTGTGGCGGGTGCATTATTGGCTTATTTAGGGGATCCTCTGGTTGATCGTTTAGAAACTTGGAATATTTCTCGTACATTATCCGTAGTATGCGTTTTCTTTGTGGCTTTTTTGATTGTTCTGCCATTATTGATGTTTTTGGTTCCTTTAATTGATTCTCAAATACGTCTTTTAATTACAAAAGCACCTGGTTATCTAGACTGGTTGATGGTTAACCTTGAACCTACATTAAAGGATACTTTTGGTATAAGTATCCCTGCTTTGGAAGTTGAACAATTAAAAATTACATTCGCCGAGCAGTTTTCAAATGCAGGTAGCTTTGTTAAAAGTTTAATTCGTACCGTTACCCGCTCTGGGTTTGTTGTAGCAGGTTGGGCGGCAAACCTATTTTTAATACCGGTAATAACCTTTTACTTATTAAGAGACTGGGATCATTTAGTCGCCTATATTCATGACCTATTGCCACGTAAAGCAGAGCCAATCGTTTCATTATTGGCAAAGCAGTCTGATGAAGTTTTAGGTGCTTTTTTGCGTGGGCAGATGTTGGTAATGCTGGCATTAGGTACAATCTACGCTATCGGATTAAAACTAGTTGGTTTAGAATTTGCATTATTAATTGGTATGTTGGCAGGAGTACTAAGTTTTATTCCTTATATGGGGCTTATCGTAGGTATATTAGTCGCTGGAATTGCAGTTATGTTACAAACACATGATCCAATGAATTTAGTCTGGGTGTCGCTTGTTTTTATTGTAGCGCAAGCCATAGAAGGCACTATTCTTACCCCTTTGTTAGTGGGTGATAAAATCGGCTTGCACCCTGTCGCAGTGATATTTTCAGTTTTGGCAGGCGGGCAACTTTTTGGTTTCTTCGGTATTTTATTGGCGTTACCGGTTTTTGCAGTATTGGCAGTTATCATGCGATATTTTAGTCAATCGTATAAAGCTAGTCATTTATATGGTGATGAAGACGTGATTGTTGAGCACGGTGCAGAAGCATCAGAAGCTTAAGGTAAAGCTCAAAATGCCAATGCCTGATAATACTCCACAACAAATCACTTTAAATGTAAAATTGCGTGATGGGTTTCGATTTGATTCCTTCTATTGTGGAGAAAATAAGCCAAATGCTGAAGCTGTTACATTGCTTCAAGATTTTTTGTCGATAAGGAATAAAGCACAACAAATGGTTCTATGGGGTGGACCTCACTCTGGGAAAACACATTTATTACAAGCTAGTTGCGCTAGAGATGCTGAAACCAGTCAAGTTGTTAGTTATATTCCACTAAAAATTATGAAACCATCAGGTATTGAGGTTTTGAGTGGTCACCATCAGTCACACTTAATTGTTATTGATGATGTTGATTATGTGGTCGGGGATTTGACTTGGGAAACCGCATTATTTAATCTGATTAACACAAGCCGCGAACAGAAACAGCTGTTATTGATAAGCACAAAACAGAATCCACGCAAGCTAGATTGTGAATTACCAGATTTAGCCTCACGCTTGATTTGGGGGGGGAGTTTACAGTTACAGGCACTTAATGACGAGGACACCGTTACCGCTTTGCAATTAAGAGCTAACAAAAGAGGTTTTTTATTGAATAACCTTGTGGTTAGTTATTTACATCGTCGTTATCCCAGGGATATAGAGTCTTTAATGAAAATTTTAGATACATTGGATGACGAAAGCCTAAAACAAAAGGCGGTTATAACTATTCCTTTTGTTAAAAAAGTTTTGGCTCAGGTTAATATTTGACTCACCCTGCCAGTGGTATATAATGCACCCAGCTTGAAAGTAAGTTTTTTATATTTATGCAAGAAATATCGAAGTTCCATTTAGTACCTCGTCCTGATTTCATAAGTCATACAACACCACTTCAGCAAAACCATAAAATAACCATGTTGGTTATTTTATAAATTTTTAATATTGAAATAATAGGAAATACTATGTCTACAACTACTGGAACAGTAAAATGGTTCAACGAATCTAAAGGCTTTGGCTTTATCGAGCAAGAAGACGGCCCAGATGTTTTTGCACACTTCAGCGCTATCACAGGTGATGGCTTTAAGACTTTAAATGAAGGTCAAAAAGTTGAGTTCACTGTTACTGATGGTCAGAAAGGTCCTCAAGCAGAGAATATCGTAGCGCTTTAATTTTTAATTAATTTGTTACTTTAAAAAGCGAGGCTTCGGCCTCGTTTTTTTGTGCCTGTAAGAATGAGTTTCTGACCGTTAAATGAAAACTTAGCTTATGCGTCAATGCTTGAATTATGCTAGATTAGCCCTATAAATAGTAAAGGAATCTAGCAGAATCCAACTAGGTATTCGGAGTTTTTAAATAAGTTAACCAGGAGTGAAACATGGATGCACAATCATTTTTAGATGAACTACTTAAAACAGGTAAGGAATATGCCAATAAAGGGCGAGAAATCGCCGAAGAAAAGCTACAAATGCCAAAAGAAGGAGAAGAAGGTTATGACGCGACAGTTGACGGGATGAAAAAAGGCGCGATGGCAGTAGGTGTGCTGGCGTTATTGCTGGGGACTGGTGCGGGTAGGCGTATTACAGGTTCGGCATTAAAAATTGGCAGCCTTGCAGCAATCGGAGGGATAGGCTGGCAGGCATACCAAAATTGGCAAGCTGAGAAAATGCAAGATAATCAAGATGCTAAAGACATGGCTAACAATGCCAAGCTTATTCCAATAAATGAGCTTGATAAAGATGCGGCTAATAAACGCAGTCAAGTTTTATTAAAAGCGATGGTTGCAGCAGCCAAAGCAGATGGCCATGTGAATAACAAAGAAATTACTGCTATTGAAGAGCAAATTAAAAAACTTGGCTTAAGCCCTGAGGTTGCTGCTTTGTTGCAAGCAGAAATTAATAAACCTTTGGATGTTAAGGAGGTAGCAGCGTTAGCAGAAGATCAGGCAATGGCCTCAGAGATTTATTTAGTCTCTGCAGTAGTTACCGATAAAGAAAACTCAATGGAAAAAGCGTATTTAGGTGAGTTAGCTCAAGCATTGAAACTACCCGATGCGTTAGTGGTAGAGTTACAAAATGTTAAAGAAGAGAGCTTGGCTTAGTCTTAGTCTTTTTACAGCTTATCGGTTAAAGCAATATATTAATTGTAAGCTGTTATAATTACAGTATTTTTTAAATGGCCAAGGTCAGTGAAATGAATCGAAATAATAAAGTTATAAGCTCGTTAATACTAACGTCTAGTTTGTTTCTTGCTGCTTGCGGTGGATCTAGTTCAAATAATGGTTTGGCCACAAGGTTGACAGAAGAGGATTTTAATAATCAATCTTTTGTTGTAAAAGGTAATGAGCAAGTGGCCGACTCATTTACTTTCTTTAATAAAAATAAAACGGGTACAGAGTTTATTGGTGATTTCAAAGATAAACCTTTCTCTGTAAACCCTATGACTTGGGATATTAAAGATAATGAGTCCTTAAATGTGGCTTTTAATGGCGGAAGTGGTGGGTATTCTTTTTTTCGGGAAGTTGTTGAAAAGAATATTTACACAGGGAGAAAAAACGGGAAGCCTTCTTACTTGCGTAAGTTGCTACCGCTAAAGTTACAAGATTTGGATGGGAAAATATTTAAGTTTGACTTGTCGGGACTTGCAAGTGCTGATAACCCTAGAGGCTGTATTTCTCGAACTTTAAAAGTGGTAAAGAATAAAGCTTATTTGAAAGAAGTATGCAATAAAGATACCCCGAAAAATATTTTAGTACATGAGAATGTTGCGATGCATTCAGAGTTTTCAAATACCGTGAAGTTTAGTTTTCTGGCACCTAATAATAAGGACTCTATTTTACTGTCACTTATTTCAGGTGACTTTAATACTTCAGCAGAGGTTGTATTGGTTTATCAGGGGCGCTTTAAAGCGGTGCAGATAGAAAAAATGAAAATGGTAAAGAAAGAAGCGTTTTAGTTGATTTTTAGATTGACTTCAGTTTGGCATAGCTTAAAACTAGCCATTTGTTGCCTGCTTCATTAAAGTTGACTTGCACGCGTGCATGGCTGCCAGCACCTTCTACGTCGGTGATAATGCCGTCACCAAATTTCGCATGTGATACATTTTGCCCAATTGCCATGCCGGTTTCATTGGTTTTTATTGCTGAGGTGGGTCTGGGTGTTCTTTCATAATTTGATTGCCATGTTTTTACTTTAGGGCGAATTTCTTCTATTAATGAATTGGGTATTTCCTTTAGAAAACGCGAGGGTACGCCATAAAGTGTATCACCATATAGCCTGCGTTGTTCAGCGTATGTAATAACTAGTTGTTTTTCGGCGCGGGTAATCCCTACATAGCATAAGCGACGTTCCTCCTCTAGTCGTCCAGGTTCTTCTGCAGACATTTTATGCGGGAATAGACCTTCTTCCAGTCCCACTAAAAACACTAACGGAAATTCAAGTCCTTTGGCTGAGTGAAGCGTCATAAGCTGTACGCAATCATCACCTGTCTGACCTTGTCCTTCGCCTGCCTCAAGAGATGCGTGAGACAAAAAAGCCGTTAGAAAATCCATATCAGCATGTTCATCATCAGGTTTATAGTGAAAACCTTGGGCGGCAGATATTAATTCGTTAAGATTCTCAATGCGTGCTTGTCCTGCATCACCCTTGTCTTTCTTTAAATAGTGATCTTTCAGCTTGGAATATTCAATCACGTGTTCAACTTGCGCATCAAGTGGCTGACCATCAATATCTGATGATATAGTATTGATCAACGTCATAAACCCAGCAATTGCAGTGGAAGCGCGAGGTGTAAAGGCGCTATTTTCTAAAAGCACTTTTGTTGATTGCCACATTGAAATACTGCCGTTTCTTGCATTTTCTCTAATCATGCCAACCGTTTTTTCACCAATACCGCGTGTTGGTTGGTTGATGATGCGTTCAAAAGAAGGGTCATCGTGACGATTTGAGGTTAGGCGTAAATAGGCGAGGGCATCTTTAATTTCTGCGCGATCAAAGAAGCGTTGCCCCCCGTAAACGCGATAAGCAATGGCGTTTTCATTGAGTGTGCTTTCAAATACACGCGACTGCGCATTGGAGCGATAAAGAATAGCAATATCCTTATGCGAGTTGCCATGACTCACCCATTGCTGAATACGTGAGGCTATATAGGTGGCTTCTTCGATTTCATTGTAGGCGGCATAAAGGTGGATAAGATCGCCATCTCCTCCATCTGTCCAGAGGTTTTTGCCCAGACGACCTTGGTTGTTATCAATAACAGCATTGGCTGCATTTAATATATTACCGGATGAGCGATAGTTTTGTTCTAACTTTGTAACTTGAGTTAGGGGAAAGTCTCGTGAGAAATTTTGGATATGCTCAATTTTCGCACCTCGCCAACCATAGATTGATTGATCATCATCACCAACCACAAAAGGGATAGTGTTGGTACCAGCGAGTAAGCGAATCCATGCGTATTGTAAGGTATTAGTGTCTTGGAATTCGTCAACTAAAATATGCTGGAAGCGTTGTTGGTAATGCTGCAAAATATCTGCATTGTCACGTAACAACTCAAGTGAGCGTAGTAGCATTTCCGCAAAATCGATAACCCCTGAGCGTTGGCAAGCTTCTTCGTATAATGAATAAACTTCAGTTAACCGCCGGGTGGTTGGATCATTCTTGTCTTCAATATGTTGCGGGCGGATGCCTTCATCTTTTTTATTGTTGATAAACCACTGTGATTGTTTCGCAGGCCATAGTTTTTCATCAAGCTGTAAGCCTCGCATAACGCGCTTAATCATACGTAACTGGTCGTCCGAATCAATGATTTGGAAGTTTTGTATAAGTTTTGCTTCCTGCCAGTGGCGGCGTAAAAGACGGTGTGATAAACCGTGAAAAGTACCGACCCACATGCCGCCAACAGGTGAGCCAAGTAAATCTTCAATTCTTGCGCGCATCTCTGCGGCCGCTTTGTTAGTAAAAGTAACTGCTAGCACTGCAAAAGGTGAAATCTGATCAACTTGAATGAGCCAGGCAATGCGATGAACAAGTACTTTTGTTTTGCCACTGCCGGCACCTGCTAATATGAGTTGAGGAATCGCTTCAGCGGAGACAGCCTGACGCTGAGGTTTGTTTAAGTTGTCGAGAATGTGTGAAATATCTTCCATGAGTGGCATTGTACGTCCATCAGTTTAGATTTGGAATTGCTAATTAAAGTGGATACTATGCATAGATATTTTTGTAGTTGAAGGGGTGAAGAATCAAATACGAACTTTTAAAATCAGGTATTGATAAAATACATGAGGTAAGACATCTACCTACGTTTAAAATCAGTAGTAAGTTATTAGTCGTTTTTTCTTATGATTGTAGGTGCTTGGGTTGCCACTAGGAATCTTGATATACCACTCCGTTTTGCCTGTTTTGAAAAATTTAAGCATCTTATTGTATTTATGGGTTTTTCTTTTTTAATTGATCTGGCTACTGCGCGACAGCCATTTTGGTGATGGAAGGTGTCCCTGTTAATAATGTATGGGTTAGTTATAGATATATTGCAGTATTTTTCGCAAGGTAGAACTTTTTCGATATGGGATTGGGTGGCAGATATCATTGGTATCTATTTGTATTTATAGGTAAAAATAACTGTTTACCGGCTAGTTTTTATAAATTATAGTAATAGCAAATATTAAAATATTACCATTTGCTAATAAAATTACATTGTTTTGTTGAGTACATCATATTGTGATGCTAGAATTCGCGCGACTTGATTCAGGTAGATAATTAAAATCATGCGAAGTTTGTTAATTATTCAGGCTATTTTGGTTTTAGCGGGTGTTGCAGTATCGTATTACTACTTGGGTGAGCATGGTATGTTGCCCGCGGCATTTGGTGGTGCAATCGCAATTACTAATACCATTTTATTGTCAAGACGTTTGGATAGTGCGGGCGCTATGGCTAAAGACAATCCTGAGGCTGGAGTGCTTGCGCTTTATCTTGGAGTTGTTCAAAGATTTGTTTTTGTGCTTGTAATGTTTGCAGTAGGTATGGGTGTTTTAAAGTTGTTGCCCCCGCCATTGTTGGGTACCTTTGCAGTAGCGCAGTTGGCGTTTATGTTGTTTGGTTCAAAAAAGACTAAGCAAATGGCGGCAGAAGATATATTGAAAGATAGAAAGATAGAAAGATAAATAAATTATAGTATTTTGATTAAAGTTAACGGAGAGAGTGATAAGTGAGCGAATCAAACGCCCCTGCAATTTCAAGTCCTGTTGAATATATTCAGCATCACTTGCAGAATATGACGCTTAGTGGTGAGCGCCCAAGTGATTTAGTGGACTTTAGTGTTTTCTTTATTGATACGTTTTTGGTGAGTTTAATGCTCGCTTCTATCTTTGCGTTTGTTGCGTGGCGTGTTAGTAAAAATATTGATGCAGATAAGCCTACGGGTATGCAAAATATTCTAGAAACTGTTGTAGAGTTTGTTAATCAGCAGGTGCAGGATATTTTCCCAACAGCGGATAAGTGGGTTGGGCCATTAGCGATAACGATTTTTGTTTGGGTTTTGTTCATGAATGCTATGGACTTCTTACCTGTGGATCTGTTGCCTTCCCTGGTAGGCGGTATTGCAAGTGTGTTTGGCTATGATCCGCATCATGTTTATTTTAAATCAGTGCCTACTACAAACCTTGATACGACGTTTGCTTTGGCGTTGCTAGTGTTTGGTTTGATTATATTTTATAACATTAAAAACAAAGGACTTGTTGGTTATATTAAAGTCTTTCTGTTTCATCCGTTTGGTAAATGGTTGATGCCTGTTAATATTATAATGACTACGATTGAAGAGGTTGCTAAGCCGGTGAGCTTGGGTCTGCGACTCTTTGGTAATATGTTCGCGGGCGAATTATTATTTTTGTTGATAGCGTTGTTGGCATTTTCTGTATGGGCTATGCCAGCGCAGGTTGCACTGGGTACATTGTGGGGTATTTTTCATATGTTAGTTGTTCCTTTGCAAGCCTTTATATTTATGTTGTTGACTATTGTTTACTTAGGCCTCGCAAGTCAAGGCGTGGAAGAGCATTAGTCATTGGTGACTAGTGTTTGAAATGAGTTTTTATTTTTTTAACTTTTTTATTTTTTACTTTTTAGGAGATTAACTATGGATGCTGCTATCGTATCTGAAATCATGTCTGCAACGGCAATTGGCGTTGGAATAATTTTGGCTGCTGCAGGATTGGGTTCTGCGCTAGGTTGGGGGATGATTTGTTCTAAGTTTATTGAGGGTATTGCTCGTCAGCCTGAGATGCGTGCTCAATTAACTGGTCAAATGTTATTTACCGGTGGTTTGATGGAAGCATTTCCAATGATCGTGTTAGGTATCTCAATGTGGTTCATTTTTGCGAACCCGTTCATTGGTGCTGCTAAAGCTGCGATTGGTGGTTAATTCAATTCGATTGTTCTAATAAATAATTGATTGGAGATAATTAATCATGAATGTAACAGCAACATTAATAGGTCAATTGATCGTATTTTCAGTGTTAATTTGGTTTGTCAAAGCGGTGCTTTGGGAGCCAATTCTAAATACGCTAGAAGATCGTAAAAAGCGTATCGCTGATGGTCTTGCAGCCTCAGAAAAAGGCATGAAAGAGCAAGAGCTAGCCGAGCAACGTGCAAAAGATTTGATTAAACAAGCTAAAGTTGAAGCGGCAGAAATTGTCTCTCAGGCTAAGGCACGTGATGCTCAAATGGTGCAGGAAGCTAAAGATAAGGCTATTGAAGAAGCTGATCGTGTCAAAGCTGGTGCGCAAGCTGAAATTGATCAGGAAGTGAATCGTGCAAAAGACTCTTTGCGTTCTAAGGTTTCTGAACTTGCAGTTGCCGGTGCTAGTAAGATTTTAGGTAAAGAGGTTGATGCAAATACGCATAAATCTGCACTTAAAGATCTTATAGAACAAATCTAGAGCGGATTGTATATGCGGAAATCAACTAGGAGTAATCGTTATGTCTGAATTGACAACTGCTGCTCGTCCCTATGCACGAGCTATTTTTGAAATGGCAGATGGTGCAGGAAATTTAACGGAATGGTCTGACTCGCTTGATTTTATGAGTGTTGTTGCAAGTAATGGCGCTGTAAAAGAGTTACTTTCAACGCCTGCCATGGCGAAACATTCTGGTGCAGATGCTTTTATTAAGCTGTGTGGTGGTAAGTTAGGAGATGCTGAAAAGAATCTTGTTAATTTGTTATCAGAGAATGATCGTCTATCTTTATTGCCTGAAATAAGAGTGCTTTTTAAAGCTCAGAAAGATGAGTCTGAAGGTTCGGTGGAGGCTTTGGTCTCATCAGCAAAAAAACTCACAAAAGCAGAAGAAGACGAAATATCAAAAGCATTAAAGAAACGTTTAGGACGTGATGTAAAACTTAAAGTAAGCGTGGATGAATCACTACTTGGTGGTGCTATTATTCGTGCTGGCGATTTGGTTATAGATGGGTCATTGAAAGGTCGCTTAAGCAAGCTGACCTCTACAATGGTTAACTAAACTAAATCATTAAATAAAGGAAAGGTAAGGTATGCAACTTAACCCCACAGAAATCAGTGATCTGATTAAAAAACAAATCGAAGGGTTTGATACAGAAGCTGAAGCACGTACAGAAGGTACTATCGTTTCAGTAATGGACGGTATAGCACGAATTCATGGATTATCAGAAGTTATGTCTGGTGAAATGATTGAATTCTCAAACGGAGCCTTTGGTTTGGCTTTGAACCTAGAGCGTGACTCAGTTGGTGCGGTAGTACTAGGAGACTTTAAAGGTATCAAGGAAGGCGATACTGCAAAATGTACAGGACGTATTCTTGATGTTCCTGTTGGGCCCGAGTTGTTGGGTCGTGTTGTAGATGCTTTGGGAGCGCCTATTGATGGTAAAGGTCCTGTGAGTACGACAGAAATGGGGCCGATCGAAAGACAAGCGCCTGGTGTGATAGAGCGTAAGTCAGTTGATGAGCCAATGGAGACAGGAATCAAGGCGCTGGATGCAATGGTTCCTGTTGGTCGTGGCCAACGTGAGTTGATTATCGGTGATCGCCAGACGGGTAAAACTGCGGTAGCAATTGATGCGATTATTAACCAAAAAGGTAAAGACGTAAAATGTATTTACGTGGCTGTCGGTCAGAAGGCTTCATCAGTAGCTGGAATTGTACGCAAACTAGAAGAGTTTGGCGCAATGGAATACACCATCGTTGTTGCAGCTAATGCATCTGACCCTGCTTCAATGCAATACTTAGCACCTTATGCGGGTACTGCAATGGGCGAGTACTTCCGTGATCGCGGTGAAAATGCATTAATCATTTATGATGATTTAACTAAGCAAGCATGGGCATATCGCCAAGTATCATTGTTGTTACGTCGCCCTCCAGGTCGTGAAGCATACCCTGGTGATATTTTCTTTTTACACTCTCGTTTATTGGAGCGCTCATCGCGTGTAAATGCAGAATTTGTCGAGCGTATGACAAATGGCAAAGTAAAAGGAAAGACGGGTTCATTGACGGCTTACCCGATCATTGAAACGCAAGAGGGTGATGTTTCTGCGTTTGTACCGACTAATGTAATATCTATTACGGATGGTCAGATATTCTTGGATACAGATTTGTTTAACTCTGGAAACCGCCCTGCGATTGATGCGGGTCTGTCAGTATCGCGAGTAGGTGGCGCTGCACAGACAAAGATTATCAAAAAGTTAGGTGGTGGTGTTCGTCTTGACTTGGCTCAGTATCGTGAATTAGCAGCATTCTCACAGTTTGCATCTGATTTAGATGAAGGCACTCGAAAGCAACTTGAGCGTGGTGCGCGTGTAACAGCATTAATGACGCAAGCTCAATATTCACCGCTTAAAACGGGTGAACTTGCTTTTAGTCTGTTTGCAGCTAATGAAGGTTTCCTTGATGACGTAGATGTTGATAAGGTTAGTGACTTTGAATCTGCAATGTTGTCTTATGTACGTACTGAGAAGACTGACTTCTTAAACAGCATAAATGATAATGGCGATTACAATGATGATATTGCCGCAGAAATGAAAAGTACTTTGGAAGACTTTAAATCCAAGGGTTCTTGGTAGAGTCTTGTCTGATATTAATCTTACAATAGGTAAATAGCTATGGCAGGTCTTAAAGAGATACGTTCGCAAATTGGTAGTATTCAAAATACCAAAAAGATAACTAAAGCTATGGAAATGGTGGCAGCTTCTAAAATGCGCCGGGCCAGAGAGCGTATGGATGCTTCGCGTCCTTATGCTGAAAAAATGCATCAAGTGGTTAGCCATATGGCAAATGGTCACTTGGAGTATCAACATGACTTCATTAAAGATCGTGAGAAAGTAAAACGTGTAGGTTACATCATTATATCGTCAGATCGTGGCTTATGTGGTGGCTTGAATACCAATCTTTTTAAGAAAGCATTACAAAGTATTGTTGAATGGAAAGAGCAAGATGTTGAAGTTGATATTGCTGTTTTTGGCAGCAAGGCCTTGAGTGCGTTCAAGCGGTATGGTGTTGTTGCTGAATCTACGCATATGGGTGATAGCCCATCTGTTCAAGATATGTTCGGCACTATAAAAGTTATGTTAGATGCTTACGAAGAGGGTCGTATAGATCGACTTTTTTTGGTTGAAAATCAATTTGTTAATAGCATGACTCAGACGCCACGTGTAACTCAGTTAATTCCTGTTGTGGCCGGCGAACTCGATGAAATGAAATCCCATTGGGATTATCTCTATGAGCCAGAGTCAAAAGAAGTGATTGATACGTTAATGAAGCGTTATATTGAATCTATAATTTATCAAGGTGTTGTCGAAAATATCGCGTGTGAAATGTCAGCCCGCATGATCGCTATGAAAAGTGCAACGGATAATGCTGGTGATATGATTGATAAGCTAAAACTTGTTTACAATAAGGCGCGTCAGGCTTCTATCACACAAGAAATATCAGAAATTGTTTCAGGCGCAGCAGCAGTTGAATAAACTGCCGTTTTGTAGAAATAAACGAGTAAATAAAATTTAAATTTAAGTGAGGTACTAACAAATGAGTACTGGAAATATTGTTCAAGTTATCGGTCCTGTTGTTGATGTGGAGTTTCCACGTGATGCAGTTCCAACTATTTATCAGGCATTAACTGTTACAGAACATAATGGTTTAACATTAGAAGTTCAGGGTCAGCTAGGTGATGGTATTGTGCGTACCATTGCTATGGGTGAGGCCGAAGGCCTTAAACGCGGAATGGAAACAGTCAACACAGGTGAGCCTATAAAGGTACCTGTTGGTGAAGCGACTCTAGGTCGTATCATGAACGTGTTGGGCGAGCCTATTGATAATGTGGGGGAGGTCAAAGCTGAAAAGTTGATGCCTATCCATCGCGAGCCACCTAGTTATGAAGAGCTTTCTTCAAGCTTGGATATTCTAGAAACGGGTATTAAAGTTATAGACTTGGTTATGCCTATTGCTAAAGGTGGTAAAGTTGGTTTATTCGGAGGTGCAGGTGTTGGAAAAACCGTGACACTGATGGAGCTTATTAATAATATAGCTAAAGAGCACAGTGGTTTATCGGTGTTTGCAGGTGTTGGTGAGCGTACTCGTGAAGGAAACGACTTCTACTATGAAATGGAAGAAGGCGGAGTATTAGATAAAGTAGCGCTAGTATATGGTCAAATGAATGAACCTCCAGGGAATAGATTGCGTGTTGCCTTAACCGGTCTTACAATGGCGGAAAACTTCCGTGATGAAGGTCGTGACGTATTAATGTTTATTGATAATATTTACCGTTACACGTTAGCAGGTACGGAAGTGTCAGCTCTACTAGGTCGTATGCCATCCGCAGTAGGTTATCAGCCAACACTAGCTGAAGAGATGGGCGCACTTCAAGAACGTATCACCTCAACAAAGAAAGGTTCGATTACATCATTTCAAGCGGTATATGTACCTGCAGATGATTTAACCGACCCTTCTCCTGCAACTACCTTTGCTCACTTAGATGCGACGTTAGTACTTTCGCGTAATATTGCAGAATTAGGCATATATCCTGCGGTTGATCCTTTGGATTCATCATCACGTCAGCTTGATCCACAAGTAATCGGTGAGGATCACTACAAAGTTGCTCGCGGTGTGCAGGGTGTGCTACAGCGTTATAAAGAATTGCAAGACATTATCGCTATTCTTGGTATGGATGAATTATCGGAAGAAGATAAGCAGACTGTTGGACGCGCTCGTCGTATTCAACGTTTCTTATCGCAGCCTTTCCATGTTGCTGAAATTTTTACAGGTGCTCCAGGTAAGTATGTTTCACTTGCAGATACCTTGGCTGGATTCAAAGGAATACTTGCAGGTGAGTATGATCACTTACCAGAACAAGCTTTCTACATGGTAGGTGGGATTGACGAAGCTATTGAAAAAGGTAGTAACGAAGCGTAAGTTCTAATCGTTTCTTTGTTAAATGGAAATTGAGGTTTTAAAATGGCTATGACTATGCATTTAGATGTTGTAAGCGCTGAAGAGTCATTGTTTTCTGGTGCGGTACAGGAATTGTTAGCACCCGGAGTAATGGGTGACTTAGGTATTATGCCTCGTCACTCACAATTGATTAGTACATTAAAAGCAGGTGAACTTCGTTATAAAACGAATGATGGTGAAGCGTCACTATTTATTGCTGGTGGGATATTAGAGGTTCAACCTTCGGTTGTTACTGTGCTGGCTGATACCGCTATTCGTGCAGAAGACTTGGATGAGAGTCTCGCGGAAGCTGCTAAAAAGCGTGCCGAGGATGCTTTGGATGGAAAAGATCCAGATGATATGGATTATGAAGCTATTCAAGCAGAGTTAGATGCAGCAAAGGCACAGATAGAAATGATTCATAGAATAGGTAAGACATTGCGTTAAAGTTATTTCTTGCTGTTTTTGTTTCTAGAGAATAATAGATTAAATTTTTGTTATTTGTTATTATTCTCAAGTTCATCCATTTTCTTGATGCATTTTGGGTGTATTCGGGTAAAAACAACAGTTTTTTTATAATATTGTTGTTTTTTTACCATTTTTATTTTGAATGTATTTTGTTTTCAGACTATACTTCAAGGGCGGATAACAAGTATCTTGATTATTTTTTGTACATACGTGCATAATAAATAATCATTTGATTTTATAATTAATTAATAACGTAGTTAAAGGATGTACAATATGAAGATTAAACATCAACTCTCTATTGCAACACTAGTAATGGCTGGTGTATTTGCAACAGGTTGTTCACAACAAGTAGCTGGCGGTTCACAAGCTTCTGGCGGTTCACAAGCTTCTGGCGGTTCACAAGTTTCTGGTGGTTCTCAGCAACAAGTTGAAGGTGGTTCTCAGGTATCTGGTGGTTCTCAGCAGTCTGCTGGTGGTTCACAAGTTGCTGATGATACTGCTGCAGCGGGTGGTTCACAACAGTCTGGCTCACAACAGCAAGTAGAAGATACTCCAGTTGTTGCTCCTGTAGCTAAAGCTGCTCCTCGTGCTGTTCCTCGTCCAGCGCCTCGAAAGGTTGCTCCACGTCGCCCAGCAGGTAACTGTCACAGTCACGCTGCAAATGCACGTACTAAATCAATGAGACATTGTCACCCTAATCCAACAGCATCTCACCGTTATGGTGGACAAAAGCGCGCTGTTAATAGAGGTGGTAATCGTTGGACTCACACTCATCCAGCAGTTCCACGTTGTACTAAGTCTATTCGTCATACGCATAAATACAAGAATGTTCGCCATTCTCACAAGTACTCATGTCAAGGTATGCGCGCAGCTCCACGACGTGCAGCAGCTGCTAAACAGCCAGTTGACGTTTATGCGTTACAACGTAAGTTGAAAGCTAAAGGTTACTACAAAGGCCCTATCGACGGTATCGTTGGTTCAGGTACACGTAGTGCACTTAAGCGCTTCATGAATCGTTAATCGATTTTATGATTTTCTCTGAGTATTCTTAGAGAATAATGGGACTGAGGTTATGACCTTAGTCCCATTTTTTTTGAACAAAATTATAATTTTATGTTCTACAAAATATAATATGAAAATTATTTTGTATAAATAGTTTTCATATTATATTTAAACTGTTAAATGTTAAACTACAGTTTTTGATTAATTAATTTACATGAATAACAATAAAGAAAAAAAGGGGATGTGGTTGGGAATGTCATCAATTAATAAATATTTATACCTTATTATTAAAATTATAGCTCTTTATGTCTTTTTAGGCTTTATATCATCATCTTATGCCGCAGTATGGAAAGCAGAAAACAAATGGGATAATGTGTGGGAAAAACGTTATCAACATTGGGTGAAAAATAATTGGACTGAAGAGTTCTTTATGGATGAAAAAAAGCCCATATATTATAAATACTCGCATGATTGTGCCGATGCTGTTTATGCTATGCGTCTTATTTTTTCTTATGAATTTAAGCTTCCATTTGTTATCCATAACCCAAGTAGACCAAGAAAACTCATTAGTAATCGTAATAAACGTTGGGATAAGTTACCCCAAGAGAAGCGAGTTAGAAAATTTTTAGATTATGTAGCTGATATGACGAGTACGAAATCTTTAAGTCGAGATACTTATCCTATCGCGTTGGATGACATTAAGCCTGGTGATATTTATGCTGCGCCCGGTGTTCATTCGTATCAGATAGTAAATATTACAGAAACTGGTGTTGCAGAGGTTATGTCATCGACAACACCTAAGGCTCCGCGGTTCTTGGATAGAATACCCTCCTTTCCTTTTTATGTACCAGAAGATTATAAAAAGAAAACGGATGGTTATCGACGTTTTGTTCAGCCTAAAAACATAATGAAGTCTTTAAAGAAGAATCCTGGTTATAGTGAAGAACAATTCCAAATTGCTAAGGGTGTAAATTACGATTATGTCCGTTTTACTGATATTATTGCGAGCGCATTGGGTAAAAGAAAAGAGAAGGCAGATGAAAAAACGCTCCGCCTTATGATTGCTATGTGTATGTATGCAAATGATCGTGCTGTTTATGTATACGATGCGCTTTGGCATTTGCAGGAAATGCGTAAAAAGGGCCGCCAGTGTATGAATCGTCGTGAGTATGATAATTTTTCGACCCCATCTCGAGATAGGCGTCTTAAAGCTTTCTTTTCTGCGGTAAAAAACCATTATGAAAAAAATTCTAAGATTAAGCCTTGGACACAGCCTCAGCGATGGGCTAGAACGTTGTTCTCTGTAACGCCACCTAAACCAGAAGATGTTAAAGAACTAAATCAGTTTTGTATGGTTCAAATGAGTTTGGGTGAAGAATATTACATGCCACTACGTGAATTACGTCAAAATTTATCATCAGGGAAAATAATTTCTGACCCTCATGCCCCTCTAGAGTATCGCTGGGGTGCACAAACAAAGCCTTACAAAGCTAGTTGTAAAACTTACTAGTAGTGATTAGATGGCCTTCTTAGAGAGAATCTTGTATCTGATTATGTGGATTAGAATTTAGTGCCGACAAATCGGTCGTTATTTTTTCATGAAGTCAGTCGGAATAGTTATTCTATTGCGCTAATCATCTAGGAAATCTCGGTGGGTCTGATGGGCTAAAAATAATTGGACTTGATCAGGGCTTCTTAGGTGATGACTTAGAATTTCTTTGATCCTAGCTAT
>Ga0256840_1000547_pt1 | contig 38033 bp, 31 predicted proteins | sample 355202metaG_FD_185969 | JGI IMG/M metagenome (GOLD analysis project Ga0256840, IMG submission 185969) | Hydrothermal vent microbial communities from Mid Atlantic Ridge, Atlantic Ocean - 355-202 | ecosystem: Environmental > Aquatic > Marine > Hydrothermal vents | place: Atlantic Ocean: Mid...
ATTTTCTGACGCGTACTACTTACACATTTACTGTTAGAGCTACAGATGCCTACGACAATGTAAGTACACAAGAAGTAACCATAATCATCCCAGATAGAAGGCTTAAAAAAACAGGACAAACAAGCACTTACTCCGCCAAAGATGACGGTTTCTACCAAAAAGGTGTGACACCTAGCTATACACGAGATGATACACTAGAGGTAGTGACTGACTATGCTAAAGGGCTTCAGTGGCAAGATAATGCAGAAGTCAAGAGCATCTTCAAAAACTGGGCAGATGCACAAACCTACTGTAGTAGCCTAAGTCTAGATGGTGGTGGGTGGCGACTGCCAAGAAGAAAAGAGCTTGTGGGGCTAAGTGATTATGGGAAAACCAATTCAGCTATCAACTCTGTATTTATAAATACTATGCCTAGCTATTATTGGTCGTCTACTGCCTACGCTGGCGGTAGCGACATGGCATGGTCTGTCTACTTCACCTATGGAAGCCAGGACAAGAAGGATAAGTCAGACAGCTGTTACGTTCGGTGTGTTAGAGCAGGACAAGTGATTTATTAATAAATAGTGAATAATAATAGTATAGGAGGGTGTTTAGGTAGGAATGTTTTGAAAGAGAAAAGTTATGCTTTTTTCCTTAGGATTGTAAAGCTTTACAAATATTTATCTATACATAAGGAAGTATGTCCTTAGTAAACAGGTTTTGCGTTTAGGGACTGCTGTTGTACAGAGTCTGAATTTGGACAATCTAAAGCAGACTTTATTTCTAAGTGGAGTATATAGATAAAAAATGTTTCAAAGTATGAAAAAAAGATACAGAGGAGCTGTTGAGACTGTTTATATCAAGCATTAAAACAGCGAAGAAAAACAAATAGAGAATGAAAAATGTAGAGTGAATAATGAATGTCCTTGCAAGGCAAGACTTACCACAACTATTCACTTTTCATTATACATTAAATTAAAATACAGGAGTTTTACATGAGACAAATCCTTTTGATTACGCTAGGACTTAGCACGGCACTTTTTGCCTCTTTTTCTAAAAACGGAAACATTGTGACTGACAGCATTACAGGCTTACACTGGCAAGACGATGCTGTAGGTTCTGCTATGATATGGACAAGAGCCATAGACTACTGTGAAAATCTGACATTGGACACATACAGTGACTGGCGACTGCCCAACCTCAAAGAACTGACATCTATAATGAATGACACTAAAGTATCTCCAAGCATAGACACTTCAGTTTTTCAATATACTGTATCTGACATTTATTGGTCGTCTACTACCTACTCTGGCAATAGTAGCTATGCATGGCTTGTTAGATTTGTCGATGGCTACCAGAGCTATTACGATAAGACCTATAAGAGTTATGTTCGGTGCGTTAGAGCAGGACAGTAAATCTGCGGATGCAGATTTGTTTTGATTTTTAGGTGTGTGTTGGTGGTACGTAGTCATGTACCCAAAATAACGTATGTTTGTTTCTCTCGACTACACACTTGTATAATCCAAATAGAGGTAAAAATGATAAAATACCTCTAAAGTTTACTAGACCCTATATTTTTAAACATACCGCAATACAAAAAACAAAAAGTAGGAAAAGAGTATAAAAGAAAAGTAGTAGGTGCAGATAGAAAAAATGGTACGGTTTTATTTTCGCTTCCCAATAAAAGAAAAAAGGTGAATGGTACTCAAAACTCATCATGCAAAGACAACTTTATGACTCTAAAAGAGGTGAACTTGAACTTAAAATGGGTGCTGATGGTATACTTGAAATGGCAGTACCCAAAGACCTTATGTTTTTTGGGGATATTAGGATACTAAGGCAATAACGCTATAATATCTTCAATAAATTACTGAGGATTTACCCTATGTTTGAAACCGTTATCGGTCTTGAAGTACACGTGCAGCTTAACACTAAAACCAAACTTTTTTGCGCTTGTCCCACAAGCTTTGCAGAACATCAAAACACAAACACTTGCCCTACATGTCTAGCCCTTCCAGGGGCATTGCCAGTGGTCAACAAAGAAGCAGCCATAAAAGCCATGAGACTTGGTTATGCTATCAACGCAAATGTAAACCATACTTCTTATTTCGATAGAAAATCATACTTTTACCCAGATAGTCCTTCTGCGTATCAGATAACGCAGCTTACAAAAGCCATCGTGCAAAAAGGTGAAGTGTTTATAGACCTAAAAGATGGCACGACAAAACGTATAGGGATGACACAAGCACACTTGGAAGCTGATGCAGGTAAAAACGTACACGAGGGTGACCACTCCAAAGTAGACTTGAATCGTTCTGGTACACCACTACTAGAGATAGTCTCTGACCCAGACATGAGAAACTCAGAGGAAGCTGTGGCATTTTTGAAAAAGCTTCACTCAACGGTGCGTTACTTAGACATCTCTGATGCAAATATGCAAGAAGGCTCGTTTAGATGTGATGTGAATGTCTCTGTACGTCCTAAGGGGCAAGAAGCATTTGGTACTAGAGTAGAGATAAAAAACATCAACTCTTTTAAGTTTGTAGCAGATGCCATAGCCTATGAAGTCCAACGCCAAAGTGAAGCCTATGAAGATGGCGTGTATGAGCAAGAAGTACATCAAGAAACACGACTGTGGAATGTAGATGAAGGCGTAACTAAGTCAATGCGAGGGAAAGAAGAAGCGGCAGACTATCGTTACTTCCCCGACCCCGACTTACGTCCACTAGTAGTCACCCAAGAGATGATAGATGAAGCACTCGTCATGCCTGAACTTCCAGATGCTAAAGTGAAGCGTTATGTTGAGGAATTAGGTATAAAAAACTATGATGCACAAGTGATTACCTCAGACAAAGAGATGGCATATTTTTATGAAGAGATGTTAGAACAGGGTGGGCAGGCTAAAACAGCTGTAACATGGCTCACTTCAGAACTTCTTGGAAGACTGAACAAAGCAGGGTATGCCATAGAAAACTCACCTATAGAGGCTAAGACACTTGGAAACTTAGTGGCAAAAATATCTGATGACAGCATTTCAGGTAAAGGTGCCAAAGAGATACTTGACCATATGATGGAAAATGAAAGCCGTGATGTGGATGCTCTTATAGAAGAGCTTGGACTTGCACAAGTGAGTGATGATGGTGCTATTTTAGCCATCATAGATGAGATACTTGTGGCAAATCCTGAAAAAGTAGATCAGTATAAAGGGGGCAAAGACAAACTCTTTGGTTTCTTTGTAGGGCAGACGATGAAGGCTTCAAAAGGGACGGCAAACCCTGGAAAAGTAAATGAGTTACTTAAACAGAGACTAAGTTAAACTACATTTGAAAGGGCAATATGAATAAACTACTTTTATCGTTTGCTCTTTATTTACATACTTCTAAACGCTATAAAGCGACAAAAAACTTCATACGCGATATTTTAAACAACAGTAACAATCCTTATAAAAAATATGTAGATATCAGTATTATTTTTCTCATTATTACGTCTGTATTTATTCTTATTTATGAAGTAAAGCACTCTGTTCCTGAGTGGATTGATATATATGATATTTATTTTGTTTCTTTAGTTTTTTCTGTTGAGTATCTTTTACGTTTGTGGGTACATAATGATATTACTGAACCTATAATTAAAGAGCATAGAGATGCACAATTTTTGGGAAAAGAGTTTTCTTCTTTTTCCCTTCTCAAAGAGGGCTTAGTAGAAAAAATAAAATATATGTTTACCCCCTCTGCACTCATAGACTTATTGGCTATCTTCCCTGCGTATAGACCTTTAAGGGTTTTACGTATCTTTGTCTTGTTTAGGGTGTTGAAGCTTTTACGTTATACAAAGAGTATCAACCAGTTTACTGAAGTACTCTCAAATAAAAAGTTTGAGTTACTCACTTTACTTTTTTTACTCTTTTTTGTGGTGATGACCGCAGGTATTGCTCTGTATGTGATGGAAGAACAGAAAAACCCAAATATAGACTCTTTATTTGATGCACTATACTGGGCACTGGTAACCATATCGACTGTGGGCTATGGCGATATCTCTCCTGTGACACCTGAGGGAAGAAGCATCTCTATTTTAGTCATTATTGCAGGTATAGCTATGATTTCTTTTGCCACTTCGGTGATAGTCTCTGCTTTTTCTGAAAAGTTGAGTGAACTAAAAGAAAATCGTATTATAGAGCAGGTTAACAAGAGTAAATCTTTTTTACTTATTTGTGGATATGGACAAATGACAAAAATGTTTTTGAGTCAATATGGAAGTGAGTATAAAAATTATATTATTTTAGAAAACAGAGTTGAGCGTATGGAACAAGCACGTAAAGATGGTTATGATGCCATACATGAAGATGCAAGTCGCTATGAAACGCTTAGTAAATTTAACACAGAACATTGTGATATTACTGTTTTATGTTTGACCTCTGATGATGTGGAAAATATCTATATCACACTCAATGCTAAGAGTATTTCTAAACGTATTAAAGTCATTGCTAGAGCCAATGACAGTAGCATGCTAAGTAAATTTGAACATGCTGGCGTTGACCATGTACTGATGCCACATACCGTAGCAAATAGTATGATACATACAGCCATCACTCAACCTACTATGTACAAAGCGATACATGCAATACTCACAGGTAAAAGTGTAGCCCGTATAGATGAAATACGAGCTTATGAATGTAAAGGTATTGTAGGTATGAGCATAGAGGCATTGGCTTTTAAGCGTTCTAAACTGCTGTTTATGGGTATTCAAAGAAGTGGTACATTTATGTTTAACCCTCGCCATACAGAATTGGTACAATCTGGAGATATCCTTTTGGTTATGGGTAGAAAGATTAGTTTAGATTATTTTAAATCCTTGTATGAAGAAGGGGACTATTGATGCCAGATAAACGTATACTACTCTTTGGCTATGGAAATCATGGTAAATTCATAGCAAAAGGGCTGTTAGATGATGGCTTTGAAGTGAGAGTCATTGTGAGTGATGAGAAATATTATACACAAGCAATAGAAGATGGATTTGACACTACTCTCAAAGTAGATGTAACCAAAGACGAGGCACTACTAGCTCTCAATCCTGAGACCTATAGCCAGTTGGTTTGCGTGATGGAAGATGAACATTTAAATGTGTTTTTAACACTCTCTTTGCGTTCGCTGTTTAAAGCCTGCTATATTTTGTCTATTTCAGATTCTATACACACAACGAAAAAATTACAAATGGCAGGAGCCAATAAAGTCATAGACATGTATGAAGTCTCTGCCCATAAAATACACAATATGCTCAACCACCCAGTAGCTACGCAACTCTTAGAAGAGTTTGTTACCCATGCAAATGGCATAGGCTTTAGAGAGTATGTGATACCTGAAAATTCATTTTTACATGCCCTGATGACAGATGATATAGACTTGTCAGAGCATGGTGTCTTATTGGTAGGTATGATAGATGAAGAACTGGGGCATCATTTTACCTTTGTGACTGCAGGTATTAACCATAAGCTTGATAGTGGTGACACCATAGTGTGTATAGGTGAGAAAGAATACTTAGATAGCTTTGAACTTGAGATACAAAAGTAGGTATGAGCGACTCTTGACTATTTTTTATCAAAAGGGATGATATCTATAGTGTATTCCTGAAATTTTTCTACAAGCCAATGATGTTCAGCAGAGTCTTCAATAAAGTAAAAATATATTCCTTCTCCTTCATCATCATTTTGTATCAGTACACTTTGCGTATCACTTGAAGCCCAGTCACCTAAACTCTCATAGAGGGTATCATCCGTTTTCAATATAAAGGTTTGAGCAATGATTTCTTTTTCTAAAGAGTAAAAAAAGAATCGTTTTTGAACAATGTCTTCAGGTTTGAGTTTAGAGGTTTGGTTAAGTCTATAAAGATTGTATCCAAACTCTTGCATCAGTTCTAAAAGTAAGGGTTTAAACCACGACATGACTTTATTCATACAATTAAAGGTGTCTTTATCCGTATTGTCTCTGTCAAGATAGACTGTGTTATAGTCTTTACATATATTATTATAATCTAGAGAAAGTCCTATTTTTTTCATTATCAACTCTTTTATATATAGTTTAAATATGAGTGTATCATACTTAAAAAATATAAAAGTAATAAATACTGTAAATTAAAATTTATTTTGACAAATTTTAGATAAAATATACTTTATGAGAATAAATAAAGGAATTTTATGAAAACAATTAGTGTTATAGGAACAGGGTTTATTGCAAAAGGGTTTGTTAATGCATTACTGAACCATCCACAGTATACTCTAGGAAAAATACTTACAAGATCAAGTATAAATGCAAGAAATGATTTTCCTTCTAGTGAAAATATGACGAATGAAATAGATGACCTTATACAAAGTTCAGATTTAATTGTCGAGTGTACAGGGGATGCAATTTATGCTTGTGAGAGCATAGATAAAATTTTAAAAGCAAAGATACCAGTAGTAACAATGAACTCTGAGTTTCATGTCACAGTGGGGTCTTACTTTATAGACAAAGGATTGGTGACTGAAGCAGAGGGTGATCAGCCTGGTGTTTTGGCTGCCTTGCATGAAGAGGCTGTTGCAATGGGCTTTAAACCTCTTGTGTATGGAAATATTAAAGGTTTTCTAAATCACAATCCTACCTTAGAAGATATGACATATTGGGGTAATAAGTCAGGTATTAGCCTTGATATGGTTACCTCTTTTACAGATGGTACCAAAGTCCAGATAGAACAGACATTGGTTGCCAATGGTCTTGCTGCAACTATAGCACAAGAGGGACTTATAGGATTAGAAAATGATGATGATTTAGAAGGTGGCAGTATATTAGCCCAAAAAGCCAAAGAGATAGGTGAACCCATAAGTGACTATCTACTGTCTCCAAAACTACCTGCAGGTGTATTTCTTACAGTTGAACATCATGAAAGTCAAGCAGAGGGATTACGCTATTATAAGATGGGAGAAGGACCTTTTTATTCACTACTTAAACCTTACCATTTATGTCACCTAGAGATGTTTAAGACTATCGCAAGAGTATTTAACGGAGGAGGCGTCCTTTTAGACAACAGCACAAGCCCTACTATTAGTACAATTACCATTGCCAAGAGAGATTTAGTACTGGGTGATAAAATTGCAAAAGGCATAGGAAGCTTTGATGTACGAGGAATTGCTGCTAAGATTTCAGAGCACCCTAACCATGTGCCTATAGGACTTATGAAAGATGTTGTATTTAAAAGAGATGTAGCTGAAGGAAGTGTTGTTACTTTTGATGATATTGAAATACCTAGTAGTCTTGCTGTTACAGCATGGAAAAGTATAGAAAAAAACGTATTGGGAAAATAGGTAAACAGATGGAAATTACAAAAACAAAACTTGAGGGTGTTTTCATTATAGAACCCAAAATATTTGGAGATGATAGAGGTTACTTTACAGAGACATTTAGACAAGACTTGCTTGAAAAAAAAATAGGGCACAGTCTACATTTTGTACAAGACAATGAATCTAAGTCATCTTTAGGTGTTTTTAGAGGGTTACATTATCAACTACCTCCTTTTTCTCAAACTAAATTGGTAAGAGTAATACAAGGTTCTGTGCTTGATGTAGCAGTAGATATTCGAAAAGGTTCTCCAACATTTGGAGAGCATATAGTAGTAGAATTATCTGAGGAAAATAAAAAACAACTGTTCGTACCAAGAGGTTTTGCCCATGGTTTTGTTGTGACATCGGAAGTAGCTATTTTTTCATACAAAGTAGATAATTATTATTCTCCTGAGCATGATAGAGGTATTATATATAATGACGCTGATTTAGCCATTGACTGGAGTTTAGATACCGGTAAACTTTTACTTTCTGAAAAAGACAGTAAGCAACCAAAGTTTAAAGATGCAGATCTGTTTGACTATAGTCAAAACCTATACAGTTAAAAGCTAACATGAAAATAGCCATTATTGGAGCAGGAAAGTGGGGTCAAGCACTCTATCATGCCTATAACCAAAACAATGAAGTTGTAATCACTTCACGTAGTCAAAAAAACATAGAAAATTTTGTGAGTAATGAAGAAGCATTGTCTTATAAATATTTGGTCATTGCAATTCCTGCACAGTCTGTACGTACGTGGATGCAAGAGAACTTTGTTGATTATGGACAAAATATATTGGTCGCAGCAAAAGGGATAGAGACAAGTACAGGTGCATTTCTAAATGAAGTCTATGGTGATTTCATATCTGAAGATAGACTAGCATTTATCTCTGGCCCTTCATTTGCTGCTGAAGTGCAACAGTCTCTTCCTACCGCACTTAAAATATCTTCTACCCATGAAGCATTAGCCCAAATATATGCAGATGCATTACCTAGTTTTATAAAAGGATATGTGAGTGATGATGTAGTTGGGGCAGAAGTATCGGGAGCCTATAAGAACGTCATCGCCATTGCTAGTGGTGTATGTGAAGGATTAGGACTTGGTAATAATGCAAGAGCAGCATTGATTTCAAGAGGTCTTGTAGAGATGACAAGATTTGGAGAGGCTTTTGGTGCTAAGACTGAAACCTTTTTATCACTAGGAGGTGCTGGCGATTTATTTTTAACAGCATCTTCTACACTTTCACGTAATTATAGGGTTGGTCTAGGGCTCGCTGAAGGTAAAAGTATGGATGTTATTCTCGAAGAACTTGGAGAAGTAGCAGAGGGTGTACCTACGGCAAAAGCTTTACACAAAATAGCAAAAGATAAAAACATTTATTTACCCATTGCACATGAAGTATACGAGATGATAGAAAAAGGAAAAGACCCATTACAAAGTGTGAAAGATTTACTCTCTTAATTTCTTAAAATATCCATCTCTTTTTCATATACTTCTGTTTCTACATTAAAAATACCAAGTAGTGTTGAAAATAGATTATCATGTGTGTATTCATTGTTTGATTTTTGTTTTAAGCTGTCTTTATCAATAGGAAATTCTTTAGAAAACCACATAAGTGCACCCACATGTTTTTGATGATCTGGTGCCATAAAATAGGGGAGACCATGTAGGTAGAAACCATTTTCTCCTAAAGATTCGCCATGGTCTGCCATGTATATCATGGCTGCATGGGATGTTTCATTATGTTGTTTTAAAAGATTGATGACTTTAGAGAGGAAATAATCAGTATATAAAATAGCATTATCATAGGCATTACTTATTTCTTCTTTGGAACATTCTTCAAGTTGATTGGTTTTACATACGGGTGTGAATTTTTTAAATGCTTCAGGATAGCGTAAATAGTATGCCGGTCCATGGTTACCCATTTGGTGTAAGACTATAATGATGTCATCGCTACTCTTGTTAAGTAGCTTGTCTAAGCCTAGCAGCATTCCTTCATCACGACATTCTTCATTTTCACATAAGGTATTGAGCCCAGCAGTTTTATAGTGTTCATAGTTGAGCCTGACTGCAACACCTTTGGAGTCAGAATTGTTATCTCTCCATAAGACTTGAACTCCTGCATGTGAGAGTATATCTAGGGCATTGTATGTGTTGTATCCTTTTATGGTGCTGTATTCATCTCTATCATACACAGAAAACATACAAGGTACAGAGACAGCTGTGGTGGTACCACATGAATACATGTTAGAAAAGTTGATGATGTCTTCTTTTTTTAACAAAGGGTTGGTCTCTTTTTCATAGCCATTGAGTGAGAAATGGTCTGCTCTTGCTGCTTCACCTACAACCATAATAACGATTTTTCTTTTTCTATCAGTAGCTGCATTTATCTTGGCATCTTCTCCTATGACTTCCATAGGTATATTTCTATCTTTAAACTGTTCATATGTATAAGCAACAGAGTTATAGATGCTTGCAATGGGATTGGCATATAAACGTAAAGTTGTATGTTCTCTGAAAAAAGAGGTATAAAATTTTGAAAAGCTAAATAGTAGTACAAGCATGAGTGCGATATGCAATAGAATGAGTTTAAATTTACTCCAAAGTTCAATTTTTAATCCTCTATAGTGCAAAGGGAGTTTGTAAAGTATAAATGACGGAAGGATACCTAGTAAAAAAAGTGAGAGAAAAAGTTTTGGACTGAGTAAATCAAAACTCTCTTTCATATCGGTTTGGAGGGTGTTCTCTATCATAGTTTTATCCATAACAATGTTATAGCTTTGCATAAAGTATTGCACTGAGGCAGAGAGCAAGAGAGCAAAGATGAGAATAGGTTTGCTTGTATGTTTAAATGTAACCAATGAAAACATAATCACAAGTAAAGCGTAGATGAGCAGAGCAAGAGAGAGTAAAAAACCAATGTTTGATACTTCTAAAGGGTATACCTTAAAAACATGTTCAAAAAATGATACGTTTGAGAACAACACAATAAACAATGCTGTAATAATAATAAAAAATGTAGAGGTATAATGTCTCACTTATGTCCTTTGTCATATTAAATAATAGTATCATACCTAAAAATAAACTATAAAGTAAAACAGTAAAAAGAATATTAGGGTTATTTTGATATGATTCTTTACGTATAGGAGCCAAATTTCATGCAGTATAAATGGACAATACTTATCGTTATTTTTATGTTAACTTCTCTTCATGCAGAAGAAGAGAAAGAAGTGAAACTCTCCACACACATCATACACATTGAAGGTCAAAAACAGTTTGAAAGAGAAAAGCTCTATGATATATTGAATGTAGATACAAGAAGTTTTTTTGCTTTTTGGAAAGAGGATATACCTCGCATTAAAGATAAACTTATTCCGACGCTAGTTTCCACTTTAGAAAGTTTTTATGATTCTGAGAGTTTTTATGATGCTAGATTTCAACTAAGAGAGACAAATACAACAGTAAATATTAATATAGTAGAGAATAGACCTGTAAAAATAAATAAAATAGACATAAAAAGTGATTTTCCCATTGAAGACTTTGTAACATTAAAAAAAGGAAATATTTTTAGAGCCAAAGAGTTTGTAGAGATTAAAAGTAATATGATAGAAGCACTCCTAAACAAAGGATATTGTTCGTATGATTTAGACAGTAAAGCATATATTGACGTAAAAAAATATAGTGTAAATGTTGTTTATAAGTTAAAAAAAGGTGATATCTGTACTTTTGGAGAGACAACACTAAAAGGTTTAGAAAGTATTGATCCTGATATTATAAAGACACGAGTAGTAGCAAAAAAAGGTGAACGATACGATCCTAAAAAGATTAAAGAGAGTTATGCAAGAGTATTTGACCTAGATGCCTTCGATAGTATCATTGTAAGTACAGATCGTAAATTTTACAATGAAGTCCCTGTAGATATTACTTTGGCAGAGTTGGGTAAACCCTACCATTATGAGATAGGTGCAGGCTATGATACTTTTGTAGGTGTAAGAGTACATGGCATGATAAGCAAACGAAACTTTTTAGGCAATGCACAAAAGATAACCCTGCGAACTTCTTGGTCTCAAAAAGAGCAACTCATTACTTTAGATTATTTTAAACCTGTTTTGTTTACATTCTTTGATTATGGGGTAGATTTTGGAGCAAATATTGGTTATAGCAATTTAGAATATGTTGGATTTAAAGAGAAAAAATCATTTGCAAAAGTCTATTTAGAGAGTATTGAAGATAGACTGACATTAAGAGCAGGGTTTGCAGTAGAAAATATAGATATTTCTCTTTTAGACAATTTTAAAAAGAATCAAAATTTAGCACAAGCAGTAAGAGAGGGTAACTTTTTACTTTTTTATCCTTATTTGGATGCAATATATGATGCAAGAGACTCAAAATTAAATCCTAGGTACGGTTACTATCTTTCTGCTTATCTCGAGTATGGGTTACCTTATAGTGACAGTGCTAGTACGTATGTAAAAACACTTTTAGAAGGAAGACTTATCCATACATTTGGAGCGTTAACGCTCGCAGGTGTTGCAAAATATGGTGTGGTTGACATAGGTTCTAATGATGTACCAGAATCGAAACTACTCTTTGCTGGAGGTTCATACTTTAACCGTGCATATGGATACAGAGAGATAGGCGTGATACATTCTCCTACGCAGGATAGTATATCAGGAGGGTTAAGTATGCTTAATCTCTCTTTTGAGGCAGATTACCCTATTTGGGGTAATCTTTATGGTGCAGTTTTTACGGACAATACAATGCTGACAGATAAAAGTTATGATTTTACAGGTGAATATATTAATTCCGCGGGACTAGGAGTACGTTATATGACGCCTATTGGACCTTTTAAAGTGGATGTAGGTTGGAATATACATGATACTTCACAATATGGAATTTCATTCCAAATAGGACAGTCATTTTGAAAAAGATACTCTATGTCTTTATTGTAGCATTCATACTGTTGATGATAGCTGTCTTCTCTGCAGTAAACTCCTCTTATGTCATTGATAAGGTTGCACAAAAGTATGCACCTGATTATAATATCACGTATGAACATATGTCTGGAAATATTTTTACAGGAATACAGATAGATAATTTGAAATATGCTGATAAAATCATTTCTCATGAAATAGTGTATAAATGGAATCCTCTTACTTTATTGCAAAAAAAGATTACAGTAGATGAGATTAAAATTAAAAATGTAAACATTGATGTAATTAAGTCTTTAATAGCTTCTTTTGATGTGGATGAGAGTGATGATAATACCTCAGGCTCATTTAATTTTGATATCGAAATAGACAATGTTGCTATGAGTATTGACCCTTTTATAGAAGAGGGAATAACTGTAAATAAAACAGAAATAACAGCAGATAATGTACTGTATCACAGTGATGGAACCATAGAAATAGATACATTATTTTTAGACATAGATTCCAACCTGACCCAGTTTACTTTTAAAGGCAGCATGCAAGAGAGAGAATTGCTAGTTGAGTCATTGGAGATAGAAGCACTAAATTCTAAGATGTTAGAAAACCTCATAACAGTATTGACCGCAGATAATTCAACTGGAACAGAAAATACTAAGAAAAGTAAATCAGAAGAACCTCAAAGCCTTCTCCTACCCACTAGTGTAAAGGTGAGGCATTTTAGTACTTCTGCATTGCCAAGAGAGTATATGTCAATAGATATAAAAAAGTTGAACATTGTGGTAGATGACTTGGACATAGATTTAGCTAAGATTTTTGAAAATAAAAGAGATAGTATTAATCTAGATAATGTAGTACTAAAGCTTGATACCAATATTACATCCATAGATATGAAAGCATCTCTAAAAGGTGAAGAAATACAATTTGAGTATCTTACCTTAAAAGACATAGATACAGTAGCACTTCAAAAGGTATTTACAAGTGAAAACAATGAGAGTGAAACAGTAGAAGGTAATGTGGAGCATTCAAAAGATAAACCTAGTATTTGGATACCCAAACATATAAGTATAGAAAAACTACAAGCAGATTTAGTACCTGCAACATATGCACCAGTGGAAGTGAACAACTTGACTGTTATAGGTAAAAATATAGGGTTTAATATCAATAAACTTATGGCAGATAAAGGACATATTGAACTTAAAAGTAGCACAAACTTAAGTGAGATTACTTTTTTAGGAAATGTACGAGAAAACCACTTAGAAGGAAAACTTTCTTTACACCCAAATAAAGCACTTTTTGAACTGTATGATTTACCACTAAGGCAAAAAGCTATAGAGAGTATTGTGGTTGATTTAAATGCAACAAGAAAACGTATTGTTGCAGAGCTAAATACAAAGGCAAAAGAAATATTAAAAGTAAAAAAGGGAGAATTTAATGTAGATATTGATAGTTTAAATTCCCATCTTATTTATGATATTGAGACAAGTAGACTCAAAGCAGAGAGTAAAGCAATGGTGAGTACACCTTATGCAAAAGATGTTTCTTTTAGCAATATCTTTAGTTTAGATGACACGATACACTATGAAGGTGATATCACAGCCACAAAAATAAGTGGATTAGAAGCAAAAATGATTAAACCATTGCAACATTTAAATATTCATTATAATGGAGATGAAAAAAGTATACAAGCAACATTAAAATCTAAGCAACTCAAAGGAAGTTTTGTTTCAAATGATATGAAAAAAGGACGAGTACATCTAGAGACATTGGAAACTCTAAAATTAAACGAGTATGTTTCATTGCCTAAAGAACTTAATGCTACTAAAGTGAATGCTAAAATAGATCTCCCTATCAATTTTGGGCATACCAGTCTATTGAAAGGAAAAGTTGAAATTTCATCTAACGTGCTAAATATGGATGCAGATATTATCTATGATAAAAATTTGAAAATACAAGCCAAAACAATAATACCTAAAAAATCACTTTTAAGAGAATTTAACAAAGAAGTAAAATGGAATGCCTTAACACCTATGGATATAGATGTTACTATGAAAAAAGAGAATGTAATAGTAGGACTCAACACTAAAACAATACATGGCAATGTTAAATATCATTTACAAAATCACAATATAGACGGAAAAATAAAATTAGCAGGATTATCTACTACAATTCAAGGAAATAGTGATGCTAAGATGAAAGTAAATACCAAGATTACTTCTATGAAAATGTTAGAAAAAAGTATTTCTAGCCTTTATACATTAGAAGAATTTCCACCATTAGAGGGGTCTGCTACACTGAATACAAGCATCACAGAGATGAAACGTGTGAATGTAACACTTGTTTCTCCTAAACTTACCTATAAAGCAGACCGTAAAACAAAACATATTTTAAATGACTTTAAAGCTACTGCATCTGTAGAAGATTCAAAAATAGTACTTGACGCTTATAGCTTAACCTATAATAAACAAAAATTCTTCTCTACTAAACCTTCGAAAGTAAATATGGAAGATGATGTTGTTACGCTTGAGTCTATTTGGCTCAATGACACCTTGAATGTTACAGGACAATATAATCTGAAAACAAAGCAAGGTGTGATAAATGCTAAAGCCCGTAGTTTTCCAATAGAACATGAATATGCTAATATCGAAGCGATGATAGATGTAGAAAGTAAATTAGATGGTAACAATACAAATATAGATGGAAAGATCGTATTACTTGGGGGTAGAATTAAGTATGACATTAATCAAAAGAGTTTTGCTAATGACAGTGATATCGTATTTGTACAGGATATAAAGAAAAACAGTGATAGCCCATTTATGAAAAATTTGAGTGCAAATATTAATATAACAACAAAAGAGCCTTTAGTGATGAAACAAGGTGCTATTAATATTAAACTTAAACCAGAATTAGGTATTCATAAAGTCAAAAATGACAAATTAATGGTATTGGGTAGTGTAGAATTACTTAAAGGTGGTACCTATACTTTTGAAGGGAAAAAGTTTATTTTGTCTAAAAGTGCCATACATTTTACAGGAAATCCAAACAAACCACTACTAGAAATAAAAGTGAAATATCATTCTTTAAACCATAGGATTACCATTTTGGTATCAGGCACACCCAATGCTCCAGTGATTAATTTCTCCTCTAATCCCTCCTTATCAAAAGAGCAAATACTCTCTCTTATACTTTTTGATACAGAAGCAGGTGGTGATGCACATAGTGGCGATGAGATGATGAAAATGATGGGTGGGGCTATGGCTAAATCTGCACTCTCAGACCTTGGTGTTAAACTAGATCATTTGGTATTAGGAGAAGGCAATAGTATTGAAGTAGGAAAAAAATTAACCGATAAAATAACAATTATCTATGTTGATGGTGAAGTCTCACGGGTGAAGCTTAAATATAGACATAGCCCACGAACAGATAGTGTATTACAAATGAGTGAGGAATCTCAGTCCTACGATATCATTTTTAAAGATGATTTTTAAAAAGTATTTTAGTTGTATCAGTATTATTGTTGTATAAAATCAATTTTTTTGATATAATGGCATTAGAAGATATGCATGAGAAATAGCATTTCTTTAGCACTTCTCATAAGTTTCTTCTACACATGATAAATTATGTGTAAAATACTTTTAAGGAATAAGATTATGCAAAAAGAAGTAAAAGAAAAACTTGAAAAAGTTGTAGAACTTGTAAACAATGATATGGTTGATCCTGACATTGAGATTGAGTACTGTATACCTGAAGTGGAAACAACTTCAGATACATGTGATGTATCTGGTGAACCCTATATATTAATCAAGTATGCGATGAGTGAATACAATGTTAAAACACGGAAGATTCGCCTAGGACGGACAGCACTTTTAAATGATGCTGAAAAAATATCCAATATGACCACTGCTTCCATAGTGGAATTTAAAGCTGAGATAGATGCCGGTCAGATAAATTAAATGTAATAGGTTTATACTAGGAAGAAGGAGTATGAAATGACAAAAGAAATTCAAAAAAAATTAGAAGATGTTGTTGCCTTAGTCGATAAAGTATTAGTAGATCCTGATATTGAATTAGATTATGAAATTCCTAATGTGTCGATGACAGGAGACAATGCGGATGTATCTGGCGATCCATATATTGTTGTGAAATATGTAGTCAATGGCACACATAAACAAAATCAGAAAATACCTCTTAAGAAGATCTACATGAAAAAAACACCCCAAGACATAGCAAATCTTGTGACCTTTTATATAGAACAGTTTATGGAGCAAGTCGAATCAGTTGAGTCTGGTGCACAGTAAGACATATATTAGAGTGTAAAAAAGGGTTGAGAGATATTTTAAAGTATTTTTAGGGGCGCTCTTAACCCTTTATGAGAGCCTATTTTTAAAGTCTTCATATCCAAACTCACGAACAAGCTTTATGCTTCCATCTATTTTTTGTATGGCAATACTTGGTAGCTTTATACCGTTAAATGTTGTGGCTTTGACCATCGTATAATGCATCTGATCTAGAAATATCACTTTATCCCCTATCTGTAGAGGGCTATCAAAACTGTAATCTCCCATAATATCACCAGCCAAACATGTGTTACCAGCAAGACGATAGGTATATATTTTTTCTCCTGCTTTTTCATTAGCTGAAGGTTTTGCACCTAAAACTCCTGCACGGTAAGGCATCAGTAGTGTGTCTGGCATATGGGCTTCAGCAGAGGTATCTAAAATGGCTATATCCATACCATTGTGCACAATATCAAGCACTGTACTATGTAAGGTGCCAGTCTCCCACCCTATAGCCTCCCCAGGTTCCAAGTACACCTCTACATTATATTTCTTTTTAAAATTCTTTATGAGACGTATGAGCTTTTCTACATCATAGTCTTTACGTGTGATGTGATGTCCACCTCCAAAATTTATCCATTGCATAGTAGAGATATATTTTCCAAATTTTTCTTCAAAATAGTGTAGCACGTTTTCTAATGCATCTGCACTTTGTTCACATAAGGCATGAAAATGTAATCCATCAATGTACTCCAGTAATGCTTCATCAAAGTTACCAATGGTGGTACCCAGTCTTGAGTATAAACTACAAGGGTTATACATTTCTGTAGGTGACTCAGAGTATTCAGGGTTGATTCTAAGACCTAGTAAAAGTTTTGGATTGATTTGTTTACATTTATGTGCAAACTGTTTAAACTGGGATGGAGAATTAAAAACCATATGATGTGAGATAGATGCTATTTCATGAATCTCTTCATCTTTAAAAGCAGGAGAGTAGCTATGAACCTCTTTAGTAAAAACTTCAGAGGCTAATTTGGCTTCATGTAAACCTGAGGCACAGCAACCTTCTAAATAAGGTTTTAAGAGTGGAAAACTTTTCCAAAGAGCGTATCCTTTAAGAGCCAGTAGTACTTTAGCTCCACTTTGTTGTTTAATTATCTTGATGAGTTCTAGATTTTCTATGAGTTTTTGCTCTTGCAGTACCCAACAAGGAGAAGGTAAGGAGCTGTCCGTTATTATATGCATAATGAAAGTATAACGAAGTGTTTATACGAATATTTTGAGTTCATGGAGATTGTTATGGGTGAAGAAGTACAAAAAATAAGAAGACCAAATTTAAGGTTTAATGAAACCGAAATAAAATTAGTACTTTCTATTATGGAAAATATGGAAAAACCTTTAGAACTTATGTATTATTTTTTAAGAAAAGATTCTAGTAAAACATTTGTTATGATGCTCATTTCTGCTAATGAACTCAATATGGAAGAAGTACTGATAAAGGAAAAACGTGACACAGATATATTGTTTACGATAGATGAAGATAAAAATCTTTTTGCATTAATTTGTCAAGAAACTAAAGTAAACGGTGCATACCGTTTTGCTGAAAGAATATTAGGTACTTTAGTACGACAAGAGGCTAAAGATATTTATTGTATAGAGATAGAAGTACGCAGTACAAAATACGAAGTAAAAGATCTTATTATGAAATCTATAGAAAAATATATTATGGCTGAGAAAGAAAAAAGAGAAAGAGAAATTATTTTCCACACATTGTAGAAAATAAAATTGTTATCCTTAGTATTTTTTAAGTGATATTAAGGTAAAATCGCGTCCAATTAATTATTTACTTTTGTAGAGTTATAAATTAAGTAAAATACATAGAAGGCTGATTCAAAATGAAAAGAACATACCAACCCCATAGCACACCAAGAAAGAGAACACACGGATTTAGAACAAGAATGAAAACTAAAAATGGTAGAAAAGTGATTAGTGCAAGACGTGCAAAAGGCAGAAAAAGATTAGCTGTATAATGCTTTAGTGGTGTCAGATTATTAGCAAAATAAAACATTTTACTAGAATTAAAACCACAAAAGAGTTTAATCGTATATACAAAAACTCTAAAAATACGTGTCATACCCCTTACTTTGTTCTTTTTTATAAAAAAGGAACTGAGTATAAAGTTGGGTTTGTGGCGTCTAAAAAAATGGGGAATGCAGTACATAGAAATAGAGCTAAACGTCTACTTCGAGCACATTTTATTGAAAATATAGATCTTATAACTTCAGGATCTTATGTTTTGGTGGCAAAACCAAAACTCTTAACTAAGACCTATTTAGAAATTAAAAAATCGTATCTACATGCACACAAAAAGTGCTCTACATTAACATAAAAAATACTATACTAACGAAGATTAACGAAAAGGTAATACTTTGGAACAACAAGATTTAAATAAACGATTATTATTAGCACTGGTACTTTCATTTTTTGTATTTGTAGGGTATGGATACTTCTTTCCTGCTCCTAAGCCAGTTGAGCAAACTCAGAAGGATGTTGTTAGCAGCCAGAAAACACCAACTGTGACAAACACCACTGCCCCAACACCTACGCAAGTGGAAAACACAGTGAAAAACAGTGCACCAGTACAAACAGCAGGAACAGTGCTTGCAACAGTAAAGTCTATACATTTTATAATGACCATTGATGAGCTGGGTCGCATAGCTCAATTTGAACTTTTAGAAGACAAATATAAAGATGAGAATGGCAATACAGTAAAAATGATAGGTGAAGGACAAGTGAAACCTTTAGAAGTGAGATTTGCAGATGTAAAACTCAATGATGAAGCATTTAAAACACCTTATGTGAATACTGGTTCTAGTATGATAGATGTTTCAAGTGCAGCACAAACCATAACACTTACACAAACACTTTCAAATAATGTAATAGTCACTAAAAATATTATGGTAAAGCCGACAGGCGAGTATGAAGTAAGTGTAAGCACTTCTTTACCGTCACAATTTTTCGTGACACCTGGGCATAGGCCTATAGCAGATACATCTATGTATATGCTTGTACGTGGTGCTTTGGTTAAGGGTGTGGATGATATCATCACTACGATAGAAGATGGTGATGCTGAGGGGTATGAAAAGTTCCCTAATGCTAAAATAGCTTCATCTTTTGATAGATATGTCACATCACTCTTTTTTGATTTTGAAAAAGGTTTAAACGTATCCATTTTAAAGCAAGCCAATGATGATCCACTTATCTTTGTGCAAGGAGACAATGCCCTTAAAATTAATGGATATATAGGTCCCAAAGACCATGAAGTATTAAAGTCCATCAACCCTGAACTTACAGATGCTATAGAATTTGGCTGGTTTAGCTTTTTATCAAAGCCTTTTTATAAGGTACTTCTATGGATAAATAACCATGTAGGAAATTGGGGCTGGGCGATTATATTATTTACACTTCTTGTGAAGTTAATTCTCTTCCCATTGTCATACAAAGGTATGATGTCTATGCAAAAACTCAAAGACTTAGCACCTAAAATGAAAGAGCTTAAAGAGAAGTACAAGGGTGACCCAGCCAAAATGAACTCTCAGATGATGGAGATGTACAAGAAACATGGTGCAAACCCTATGGGTGGCTGTTTGCCACTTATATTGCAAATACCTGTATTTTTTGCACTCTATCGTGTACTACTCAATGCTGTAGAGTTACAAGGTGCACCATGGATACTATGGATAGAAGATCTCGCACAAATGGATCCATATTTTGTACTTCCTATACTTATGGGTGTATCTATGTGGTTCCAGCAGAGAATTACACCTATGAATCTTACTGATCCATTACAAGAAAAAATATTTAAGTTTTTTCCTGTAATCATGACTGTATTCTTTATATATTTCCCGTCAGGACTGGTACTTTACTGGCTTGTGAATAACTTGTTTACTATAGGACAACAATATTTCATTAATCATATGTATGCAAAACAAAAAGCAGCAGCAGTTGCTCATAAAAAATAAAGGCTAAACGTAGATGAAAAAGGTTGAAGCACCGACACTTGAACAGGCATATACAGAGGCTTCAAAAATGTTAGAATGTTCCATTTCTGAACTTCATTGTGAAGTTGTGCAACACCCCAGTAAAGGTATTTTTGGGTTTTTGAAAAAGAATGCCATTATTATGGCTAAATGCAAAAATGAAACAAGCCAAGATGAAGCCAGCGAAAATGAAATTATTATAGAAGATACCGCTACTGAAATACTATCTGTAGTGAAAGAAGAATATAAGGAAGATGGGGTAGTAGCTGAACAGTCAGTTATAGAAAATAAAGAAGTCTCTGAAGACGTTCTTGAGGAAGATTTCGTTTATGATGAATTGGCGTTGCTTATTGAAAATCAGCTAAAAGAGCTCTTTTCACACGCTTGTTTTGATATTGATGTCATAGAAGTTGATGTTAGAGACAATACTGCACTTATTTTTATAGATGGAGAAGATGCTGCTTTACTCATAGGTAAAGAGGGGTATAGATATAACGCATTGTCGTATATGCTTTTTTCTTGGTTGCATACAAAATACGAACTTTTTATAAAACTTGAAATTGCAGAGTTTTTAACAAAACAACAAGAGATGATTAGAGCATATATCCAACCATTGATAGAAAGTGTTGAAAAGACAGGACGTGGGAAAACACGTTTTTTAGATGGTATTTTGGTACAAATTGCCTTAGAACAATTACGTGAAGCATTTCCAAATAAATATGTAGCAGTTAAAACAAGTAAAGATGGCAAAAAATTTGTCGTCATAAACGATTTTAATACCAAGTAAAATGGACAATAAGCAAGCATCACTTCAAAATACTATAGTAGCTATTGCTACTGCACAAGGTATTTCATCTATTTCTATTATTCGTATAAGTGGAGAAGGTGCTTTAGGTATAGCAAATAAACTTTCCCATTTAGATAAAATAATGCCAAGACACGCTCACCTCACTTCGCTTTACACGAAAGACAATCAATTGATAGATAAAGCAATTCTGATTCATTTTTCTGCACCACATTCTTTTACGGGTGAGGATATAGTAGAGTTTCAATGTCATGGTGGCATGATAGTCTCGCAAGAAGTACTTGACACTGTATTAAGTTATGGGGTAAGATTAGCAGAGCCTGGAGAGTTTTCCAAACGTGCTTTTCTCAATGGTAAAATAGACCTTACTGAAGCTGAAGCCATCTCGAAACTTATCGAAGCAAAAAGTGTAGATGCTGCAAAAATTCTTGCAAAACAACTCAAAGGTGAACTTAAAGATTTTGTAGAAGATAATAGAGAAGCCTTACTAAAATCTTTAGCATATTCAGAAGTACTTATTGACTATGCAGAAGAAGATATACCTGAAGACATCATGCATAGTATCGTTACACAATTAGATGACTTAACACTAAAAATTGAGACCATAGTAGATGCAAGTTACAGACGAAGAGGACTCATTGAAGGGTTTAAAGTAGCTATTGTAGGTAAACCAAATGTAGGTAAGTCATCTTTGCTTAACGCACTGTTAAATTATGACAGAGCGATAGTCTCTGAGATAGCAGGAACAACACGAGACACCATTGAAGAAGAAGTACGTATAGGCACACATATTATTAGGTTGGTAGATACAGCAGGTATACGTGCTTCAAATGATACGATTGAAAAAATTGGCATTGAACGTTCACTCTCTTCTATAGAAGATGCCGATATTATTATTGCCCTTTTTGATTATTCACGCGTAGAAGACGAAGAAGATGAAAAAATACTCTCATTACTCGAAAATGTTAGAGATAAACATATCATCGTTGCATTGAATAAATCTGATTTGTCTCATACATTTAATAGTAGTATATTAAGTTGCTATTATCCTCTAGAAGTGAGTGCAAAAAAATCATTTGTGGCATTAACGTATAGACTAGAATCTTTGTTGGATAGTATAGGGGAGGGTGAAGAACTTATGCTTATCACTACGCGTCAAATAGAAGCTGTGAAAAAAGCTAAAAGTGCTATAGCAGAGGCAAAAAAACCATTAATAGACGGAGAATTAGAGTTTTTTTCTTATCATCTTCAAGTGGCAGTTAAAGCACTTTCTTCTATATCTAAACCTTATGATAATGAAGAGATACTCGATAAAATGTTTGGGGAATTTTGTTTAGGCAAATAACAAAATAACAATAGGAAAAGAAATGGAAAATTTTGAACTTTATTTAATTGTCATACTTATTGTGATATTGATAGGTTTTATCTTGAATACTATTAAGTATTACAGAGGGAAAAAACGTAAGGTGAAAAACTTACACCGTTTTGCAAAAGAGGGAGAAACGGATGCTCAATATCACTTGGCAGAACACTATGAAAAAGGTGATATGGTAAAACAAGATACCCAAAAAGCCGCTTTTTGGAAGCAAAGAGCTTCTTTTTCAGCAGATAGAAGAGAAAAAGATACACTAGAAGATGTGATAAAGACTAAGACGAATCAAAAGAAATAATAGTGTATAATTAATGACTAAATAATAGGAAATAAAATGAAAAAAATACTATCTTACCTTACTATAGCAAGCGTTATGCTTCTTGTTTTGTCTGGCTGTGTCCAAAGACAACTTATACTTGATGAACCAGAAGTGCGTAACACGCAAGACAACACTTGGGCAGAACAAACTAATCATGAAGATAATGTGGATACTTCAGACCTGGATTCAGAGACAAGTGACAGGCCAGATGAAACAGAAATGACCCAAGAAGTCACAGCACAAAAAATGCCACGTATTGCCTTTCCTTCAGCAGAGTATAAACAACTTTCAAGAACAGGGAAAGGGACAGTTAAAGGTAGTATATTTGTAAAAAATAGTTCTGCAGAACGCATAGTAGGAAAAAATACTAGACTTTATTTAAACCCTGTAACTTCTTATTCCCAACAGTGGTATAACGAAAGTTATTTGGATGGACATAAAATGCAAAAAGCAGACAGTAGATTATTTAATTATTTAAGATTTACTGCTTCAAATGCTAATGGTGAGTTTGCATTTTATGGTGTACCAAGTGGTAGTTATTATTTGATAGGTACTGTAAAATGTGGGCTAGAATGTGGGTATGATGAACCAAAGAGTATACGTATAGCAGTACATGTAAGCGTACATGGCAATCAAGTAGTAGTGAAAGACCTAAGTCGTCAAGTAGACTAACTTAAAATCACTCCTTTGGGTAGGAGGACTTTAAAGCAGTATACAGTTCTTGTGGACTTGTATCTGGATGTGTATCCAAATAACGTTGCATCACAACGTTGTCTTCTTCCCCATTCCAGATTTTGATATAAGAACCATTTTTATAGCCATGGTCTTGTCTAAATTGGTTGAGTATATTTTTACCAATATAAAGTGTATAAAGTGTATCCAAATTAAGTCCACTAATGGAAGCAACATCTAAAAATGCTTCCACAAGTTTTTCTGTAGTAGCACCACAAAATAGCATCTTCATAAGTACTTCCACCACCTCTATTTGTGCATAATAGTCTTTAAAGTGCTCTATTACATCTCCAGAAAATGCAGAGAAGTTTGTTAAAGATGTTATGTTGTTTGCTAAGGTGTCTATGCTTCCTAAGTCACCTCTTTTGTAGTCTTCTAAGGCTTGAGACATAATAAAATGCCATATATCAACAGCTTCTATTTTGATGTTTGCATAGTCTGGTTTGGCATCTATATTTTTCCAATGTTTCCATGGGTAAGACTCTATTAGCTCTGCACATTCAAGATAAGTACAACGTTTCCAGTCTATGATTTTTCCATTTTTTGTTATACCCTTTTCCCAGCCAAGGCCATTTGTAGCATCGTTAAGTGCCTGTTGTAACTCTAACATTTGTAAAATTTTATCCATAAAAAGCCTTCGATAATTTAATCTCATATTCTACCTTTTCAAGCCTTATTTAGCACTTTTTTAGTAAAATACAACTCTTAATAAACACCTAGAAGGACACCTCTTATGTCAAAGCCCATTGAAGATTTAGATGAAGTTTTAAAAAATCACAAATTGTCAAAAGATGAGTATGAAGATATCTTACGTATTTTAGACGGTCGTCATCCAAACCTTGTTGAAATTGGTATATTTTCTGCGATGTGGTCTGAGCATTGTTCATACAAGTCAAGTACAAAGTACCTTAGAGGTTTTCCTACAACGGCACCATGGGTTATTCAAGGACCTGGGGAAAATGCAGGTGTTATTGACATCGGCGATGGCATGGCAGCAGTTTTTAAAATGGAGTCACATAATCACCCTTCATTCATAGAGCCTTTTCAAGGGGCTGCCACGGGAGTAGGCGGCATACTTAGAGACATCTTTACAATGGGAGCTAGACCAGTAGCAAACATGAATGCACTTCGTTTTGGTACAGTAAAAGGCGACTCAGAAGTAGCCAAGTACCAAAGACACTTGGTACGTGGCGTGGTAGATGGTATCGGTTCTTATGGTAACTGTATGGGTGTGCCTACCATCGGTGGAGAAGTGAGTTTTGATGAATCGTACAATGGAAACATTCTTGTAAATGCATTCTCGTTAGGACTTGTAAAGTCAGATGAAATCTTCTTAGGTGTTGCCTCAGGTTTAGGTAACCCTGTCATGTATGTGGGCTCTAAAACTGGACGTGATGGACTAGGTGGAGCAGTGATGTCTTCAGACTCTTTTACAGAAGAGTCAAAATCACTGCGACCTACCGTTCAAGTGGGTGACCCATTTACAGAAAAATTACTACTTGAAGCATGTTTAGAGCTCTTTAAGACTGACCTCATTGTGGGTATTCAGGATATGGGTGCAGCAGGACTCACATCTTCTGCCTTTGAAATGGCAGGTAAGACAGGTGCAGGGCTCATTATGCATTTAGACAAAGTACCCGCACGTGAAGAGGGTATGACACCATATGACTTTATGCTCTCAGAGTCACAAGAGCGTATGCTTATTTGTGCAAAAAAAGGCTCTGAACAAGCTATCATAGCCATCTTTGAAAAATGGGGTTTAGATGTGGCAGTCATTGGTGAAGTGACAGACACTGCACGTATGGAACTCATGTGGCATGGTGAAAAGTGTGCCGATATGCCCATTGCTCCAGTGAGTGAAGAAGCACCTGTACTTGACAGACCTACTGCAAGACCTAAATATTTAGATGAAATGAATGCGAAAAACATAGATAGATTTAAAGCAGTCAAAGACCAAGAAGCCTATGAAGCATTGCTTTCAAACATAGAAGTATCAGACAAGTCTTGGGTCTATAACCAATACGACTCGATGGTACAAGCAAACACAGTAAAACATCCAGGAAGCCTTGATGCTTCATGTATACGCATCAAAGAAAATGGAAAAGCTTTAGCGATGAGTGCAGACTGTAACCCTCGTTACTGTTACATAGACCCACGTAAAGGTGCAGCTCTGGCAGTAGTAGAGTCTGGACGTAATGTAGCGATGTCAGGGGCTAGACCACTTTCTATTACCGATTGTTTAAACTTTGGTAACCCAGAAAACCCAGAGGTTATGTGGCAGTTTGCCCAAGCTTGTGAAGGGATCAAAGAAGCATGTTTAGCCCTAAACACCCCTGTAGTCTCAGGAAATGTGTCACTCTATAATGAAACCAATGGGGTTTCAGTCTTTCCTACACCAGCCATTGCCATGGTAGGGCTCAATGAAGATGAAAATAAAGTACTTCCATCTGTCTTTCAAGAAGAAGGAAACCAAATACTTCTAGTAGGAGAAACTAAGGGTGAGTTTGGTGGTTCTCTTTATGTTAAAGCATTACATGGCGAGACAGTTGGTAGTTTACCTGAATTTGACTATGTAAAAGAACTAGCACTTTGGGAGCTTGTCATAGAAGCCAATAAATTAGGTTTCATTAAGTCTGCTAAAGATGTGAATGTAGGGGGTATTGCCATCGCACTTTCTAAAATGGCAGCAGTGTCAAACCTAGGTGTATCAGCGTATGTAAACGTAGAACAGAGTCGTAATATCTTTGATGAGTCACAAAGCAGAGCACTCATTGAAATAAGTAGCGTACATATGGTAGCCATGGTTGCCATGGCAAAAGAGTTAGACTTAGACATAGCCATGATTGGTGTGGTAGGTGGCAATGATGTTAAAATCAATGATTTGTCCTTGCCATTAGAGAAAGTAAAAGATATTTATTTTAATACCTTTGCTAGCACGATAGAGCAAGATTTATAATTTTTCTGTTATAATACTTTCAAATACTTAAAGGAGAAGAAATGTTATCGTTAGCACAACGGCTATTAAGCACACTTTCTTCTTCTTCTTTTATACCTGTAAAAGCATGTCATTGTAACTGTTATTTTAAACGCAAAACAAAATTGGCGTTGCTTTTAAACCACTATATTCCACGTTGTCCATTTTACACAACATTTTATGCATTTAGACGCACAGGCGTACATCCTCCACTTACTATCCTTTCAAAATAAATTATTATCAAAATTTGTTTAACCATTTAGTTATAGGTATGCTTAGTATATTGGACTAAGCACCCTATAGTTTTGGTTTGCATCACTATTTATGTAATGAAAAAGGATCAACCATGTCACGCAACTATATTATAGGATTTCCTCGTATTGGGGAGCAAAGAGAACTTAAAAAAGCACTAGAACTTTACTGGGCAAAAAAAACAGACTTTTCAGAAGTAGAAAAAGTAGCTTCAATGCTAAAAAAGAGACACTGGAACTACCAAAAAGAAGCAGGCATAGACTTCATCGCCTCAAACGATTTTTCACTTTATGACAACGTCTTAGATACAGCTATCATGCTAGGTGCCATACCCAAACGCTTTAAAGGGCTTAAAGACGAAGTGCTTTACTTCTCTATGGCAAGAGGTAACAAAGAGGCAGTAGCCATGGAGATGACAAAATGGTTTAATACAAACTACCACTACATCGTACCCGAACTGTCTCTTGAAGATAGCTATGCACTACATGCCACAAAAATACTGGCTGAATATAAGGAGGCAAAAGCATTAGGTATACAAACTAAAATTAACCTCATAGGCCCTATCACTTTTTTAGGACTCTCAAAAAGAGTAGACAGAGGAGATTGTAATGAGTTATTTGGAAAAATATTGCCTATATATGAAGCGTTACTAGAAGAAATAGCAAAATTAGATAAGAATATCACTGTGCAGATAGATGAACCTATTTTTGCAAAAGACATAGAGCCAAAAGTTTTGAGTCTTATAAAACCTTGTTATGATACATTGGCATCAGTCTCTGATAATATTAAAATTATTGTAACGACATATTTTGAACACTCAAATGAAGCCACAAAAGTATTGGTACATACACCTATATGGGGGATTGGTCTTGATTTTTTGTATGGAGAGAAGAATGTTGAATCTCTAGAACGTATAGAAAAATCAGGAAAGAAACTTATAGCAGGTGTGGTAGATGGAAGAAACATTTGGAAGAATGACATCAGTAACACTGCTTTAAAACTAGAAGAGATAGAAAAGACGGTAAATAAAGAAAATATCATCGTCTCAAGCTCTTGTTCTCTTTTGCATACACCATTTACGCTTAAATATGAAGAAAAGTTAGAGAGTGAGATAAAAAACTGGCTCTCCTATGCTGTGGAAAAAATCTCTGAAATCTCACTTGTATCTAAACTATTTTTTGAAGGTGATGCATCTCTAAGTGAAAAGCAAAGAGAAGCTCTTAATGCAAATATAGAAGCAAATATTCTTAGAAAACACTCTGCACGTATTCACAACGAAAGTGTACAAAAAAGAGTTGCACATTTTAGTAAAATGAAACGTGAAGGGAACTATAAAGAACGTATCAAAATACAAAAAGAAATTTTGGGATATGAGGATTTAGCCACTACAACCATAGGTTCTTTTCCTCAAACACCAGAAGTAAGAAAAGCAAGAGCAGATTTCAAAAAATCAGTCATTTCAAAAGAAATATATGAAAGTGAAATGAAAAGCTATATAGATGAATGTATAGCATTTCAAGAAGAATGTGGACTAGAAATACTAGTGCATGGTGAGCCAGAGCGTAATGACATGGTAGAGTATTTTGGAGAACAACTAGAGGGCTATGGCTTTAGTCAAAATGGTTGGGTACAAAGCTATGGTAGCCGATGTGTAAAACCTCCATTTATTTATGGTGACATTTCTCGTCCTAAAGCTATGACCGTAGAGTGGATGACTTATGCACAGTCTAAAACAAGTAAAATCATGAAAGGTATGCTCACCGGTCCCGTTACCATACTCAACTGGTCTTTTGTACGAGATGACATGCCTAGAGCAGATGTCTCTAAACAAATAGCAGTAGCTCTTTGTGACGAGATAGACGACTTACAAAAAGCTGGTATCAAAATGATACAAGTAGATGAAGCAGCCTTTAAAGAAGGGTACCCACTACGTAAAGAAAACATTTCAGAGTATGAAAGCTGGGCAGTGAGAGATTTTAAAATTTCAGTAAGTACAGCAAGCAAAGAGACGCAGATACATACACACATGTGTTACTCTGAGTTTAATGACATCATAAGCACCATAGAAGCGATGGATGCAGATGTTATTTCCATAGAAACAGCACGTTCAGGAAATGAACTACTCAAAATCTTTAAAGAAGTAGGGTACAAGCAAGAAGTAGGACCAGGGGTCTATGACATCCATTCTCCACGCATTCCCTCAGTTGAAGAGATGGTAAAACAAATTAAGTTACTTCTTAAAGTCTTACCAAAAGAACAGTTATGGATAAACCCAGATTGTGGACTCAAAACACGTAAGTGGGAAGAAGTGAAGCCTAGTCTTACACATATGGTTGAAGCAGTAAAGCAAGTAAGAGCGTCACTCAAATAATTTTTAGGAGGCGTTTTTAAACGCTTCTTATAAAGTCATTTTTTGCTATAATTGCGTTGAAAATTATTTGGGATGGAGTCTGCATGAGAGCATTACTAAGTGTGAGTGACAAAGCTGGTATTATAGAGTTTGCAAAAGGTTTAGAGCATCAAGGTTGGGACATCATCTCAACAGGCGGAACCTATAAGAAGTTACATGAAGCAGGTGTCAAGGTCATAGAAATAGACGAAGTAACAAAGTTTCCTGAATGTTTTGAAGGTCGCGTAAAAACACTAAATCCTTACGTCCATGGGGGCATACTTCACAAACGTGGAGATGATGCACATGTGGCACAGGCAAAAGAGCTAGGTGTTGAAGGCATAGACCTTGTATGTGTAAATCTTTACCCTTTTAAAGAGACCATTGAACGCACAGAAGATTTTGATGAGATTATAGAAAACATTGACATAGGTGGACCAACCATGGTACGCTCAGCTGCAAAAAACTTCAATGACGTACTTATAGTCACGAATGTTACAGACTATAAAGATGTACTTACTGCATTACAGACTGACAAAAATACGATTGAGTTTAGACGTTCTCTCATGATAAAAGCTTTTGAGCATACGGCTGCTTATGACAGCATGATAGCCAACTACATGAATGGTAGATTTAACGATGGTTTTGGTGAGTACCAATTTATCACAGGTAAAAAGTCTTTTCAAACACGTTATGGAGAAAACCCTCACCAAAAAGGTGCACTTTATGAGTTTGATTCACATTTCTCAGATAACTTCAAACAACTCAAAGGTGAAGCATCGTTCAACAACATTAACGATGTCAACGGAGCACTCAAGATAGCATCTAGTTTTGGCGATGAAAATGCAGTGTGCATCGTAAAACATGGAAACCCTTGTGGTTTTGCACTTCGTGATAATTTATTAGATGCATACGTAGAAGCACTCAAGTGTGACCCAGTTTCTGCCTTTGGTGGGGTCGTAGCAGTAAATGGCATAGTAGATGCCCCACTAGCTGAAAAGATGAACGAAATCTTTTTAGAAGTAGTCATGGCTGCAGACTTTACACCTGAAGCCTTAGAGGTATTTAGCAAGAAAAAACGTCTTAAACTTTTCTCTCAAGGTGGTACTAAACTCGTCATGGCTAAAGACTCACATGACTTCAAGCACGTAGATGGTGGATTTGTCTACCAAAATGCTGACTGCATCTGTGACAACGAAGTACACAATGCCAAAAAACAGTCTACACTCACAGCTACAGAACAAGAGATGAAGGACTTAGAAATAGCATGGAAAGTAGCAGGACTTACAAAGTCAAACTGTGTAGTCTACGTCAAAGACTCTGCTATGGTAGCGGTAGGTATGGGTATGACTAGCCGTGTAGATGCTGCACAGTGTGCCTTGAAAAAAGCCAAAGAAATGGGCTTAGATGTGAGTGGTGCAGCCATGGCATCTGAAGCCTTCTTCCCTTTTAGAGATAGCATAGATGCCGCAGCCAAGGCAGGAATAAAAGCCATCATAGAACCAGGTGGGAGCATAAGAGACGACGAAGTGATAGAAGCTGCCAATGAACATGGTATTTCACTTTACTTTACTACAGTGAGGCATTTTCTACATTAAAAACGTGTAGTGAAAAGGTTAGTTTTGACAATTATTTGACAATTTTAGTATAAACTTTCATATTAAAATCTTTTATAAGGGAAAACATAGAATGAAAATAGCAATCGCAGGTACAGGATACGTAGGACTTTCAAATGGAATACTTTTGGCTCAAAATCATGAAGTAGTAGCATTAGACATAGTACCAGAAAAAATTGAGATGTTAAACAATAAAATTTTACCAATTGAAGATAAAGAATTAGAAGAGTATTTAACAACAAAAGAGTTAAATTTTACGGCAACACTTGATAAAGAACAGGCATATAAAGATGCACAGTATGTGATTATTGCAACACCTACAGATTATGATGCTGAAACAAATTATTTTAATACTAAATCCGTAGAAGCAGTCATAAAGGATGTTATGAGTGTAAATCCCGACGCAGTAATGGTAATAAAATCAACAGTACCTGTGGGATATACAAAAGGTATAAAAGAGACATTAGAATGTGATAATATTTTGTTTTCTCCAGAATTTTTGAGAGAAGGAAAAGCACTCTATGACAACTTACATCCTTCACGTATTATTGTGGGTGAGCAGTCTGAACGTGCAAAGATTTTTGCAGATTTACTAGTTGAAGGTGCTATTAAAGAAGATATATCTGTTCTTTTTACAGACTCAACTGAAGCTGAAGCGATCAAACTTTTTTCAAATACTTACCTTGCCATGAGAGTAGCTTATTTTAACGAACTTGATTCTTATGCCGCAGCACACAATCTAAACAGTAGACAGATTATAGAAGGTGTTGGGTTAGATCCTAGAATAGGAAGCCATTATAATAACCCATCATTTGGTTATGGTGGCTATTGTCTACCTAAAGACACTAAGCAATTAAGAGCAAATTATGAGAATGTACCAAATAGTCTTATTGGTGCAATTGTGGATGCAAATAGTACAAGAAAAGACTTTATTGCAAATGATATCATTGCAAAAAACCCAAAAGTGGTTGGTATTTATAGACTTGTAATGAAAAGTGGTTCAGATAATTTTAGAGCATCTTCAGTGCAAGGAATTATGAAGAGAATTAAGGCTAAAGGTATTGAAATTGTTGTGTATGAACCTGTTCTAGAAGAGGATGAATTCTTTAACTCCAAAGTGATAAAAGACTTTGATGCATTTAAACAAATGTCTGATGTTATCATTGCAAATAGACGTTCTGATGACTTGAGTGATGTTGATAGTAAAGTGTATACTAGAGATTTATTTGGAAGTGATTAATTTTATAACGTAGTATTTAAGAAAATATGAAGTATTTTAGATATAATTCTATCTATGAATACTATTTTACTTATTACTATTTTTTTAATTTCCGCTATTCTGATTGCTTTACTTGTAAAGTTTGCCTCCAAGATTGGACTTGTCGATGTACCCAATGAACGAAGTATGCATGAAAAAGTTATACCTAGAGGGGCAGGCTTAGCTTTTGTATCATCCGTTTTTATCACATTATTACTTTTTGATTTTGACTATCTAGTAAGATACTATTATGTCTATTTAGCGATAGCCATAGTATTCATTGCAGGTCTTTGGGATGATTATAAAGACATTTCACCAAAAATAAAATTTATTTTTATCTTTTTTGCATCGCTACTACTCTATATAAATGATATAGCTATTTTTAACCTTGGTACATATTTTGGGTATGAATTGGTCTTACCGTTTTGGTTTGTATTCCCTTTTACCTTTTTTGCTATGGCTGGGTATACCAATGCACTAAACCTCATGGATGGTTTAGACGGTTTAGCATCATCTGTCTCCATAGTCATGTTCATAGCTTTTCTAGCGATAGGGTTAGAGCATAACGATGAACTTCTCACTACATTGTCTTCATTTTTTATTGTTACACTGGTTGCATTTTTACTCTTTAATTGGAACCCTGCAAAAATATTTATGGGGGACAGTGGTTCATTGGCATTAGGTATGGTCATAGTCATTTTAAGTGTAAAAGCATTAGAATATATTACCCCTGCCTCAGTATTGTTTATTATAGCGTTGCCAATATTGGACACATTTATAGTCATGACTAGGCGTATCCAACGTGGATTGTCTCCATTTAAAGCGGACAAAAATCACATGCATCACTTTTTATATAATGTTAAAGGTGATGTGAAATACACAGTCATGATATTGGTTATGATGCAAGCTGTTTTCTCTATCATCGGCTATCAAGTAAGCCATGCAAATAATCTTATTTCATTGGTACTATTTGCACTACTCTTTTATATTTATTTAAATTTATTTGATCAACGACTTAAAAGACGTAAAAAAGAAAAAAATAAACAAGAGACTTCAGCGAGAATAAAATAAAAATGATACACTTAACTTACATCCTATATGTATGTATAGTGTTATTATTTACAGGATGTGCTAGTACTAAAAATAGTACTTCAAACACTACTTTACAGAGTACCAACACTACTGACGCTCCAACACAAAATGAACAAACGCCTAACACAGCCCAAACAACTACAAATGACAGCCCCTTACGTATAGCATGCGTAGGAGATAGCCTTACCGAAGGGTATGGTTATGCTAATGCTAAAAATGAGAGTTACCCCGTGCAACTTAAGAATATTATTGACAAGTCAAATGTAGAAGTAAAAAATTTCGGTAAAAGTAATAAGACAGCTATGCATACAGAGCTCAATCAAGCTAAGACACTAGACCCCTACAAGGAAACAGATGAATACAAAGACTCTTTAGTATTTAATCCTGATATAGTTGTCATCATGTTTGGAACCAATGACATTAAAAATCAAAATTGGGATAAAAAAGAGAATTTTATCAAAGATTATACAGCACTTATAAAAAGCTATCAAGCACTCTCTAGTAATCCAGTCATATACATTTGTTTTCCTACACCATCATTTACAAATTTACTAGGGATTACCGATGCCCGTATCAAAAATGAACTCATCCCTAAAATAAAAACAATAGCATCAGCTAACAATCTAAAGCTGATTGATTTACATACTCCTTTTAAAGACAAATCACATCTCTTTCATGATAGCTTACACCCAAATAAACAAGGTGCTATAGACATAGCAAATATCGTGTACGAAAACATCTACTAAAAGTGTAGCTTTTAGTCTACTTTAATACCTATTTAAATAAAATACTTTTTAATATAAAAAACGATAGTTTAAGTCACAATTTAGTCACAAATCTAGGCTATAATACTATTAGTTTTAACTACGGAGGTAATAATACATGCGTCAATCAACAAACAAGACTTTACACAAAATGGTAGTACTTTGGCTACTCCTATCTATGTCAATGGTACTTTCACTCAGTGCAGCACCCATTAAAATAATGTTCATTGGGGACTCTATTACCGAAGGTGGTGGAGGTATACCAGATAACCCTGATGCTAACAAAAGTGAGTATACTTCAGGTTTAATACAAGCAGTTAATCAAATTTCTTACCGAGGAAAACTTTTTGACCTTCTTGTGGAAGATGGCTATAGCATCGGTGGAGCAACTGATGATTTGGATTTTGTAGGCAGTAGAACTTCTGGAAGTAGTTATCCTACTGCTTTTGACATGAATCACCAAGCGGTTAGTGGTTATACGTCTAAACAAGTAAGAGATGGTATTGATGGCTGGTTAACAGTCCATCCTACAGACATTGTGTTATTACACATAGGTACAAATGACCCTGATGGCATACACATAGGAAGTGATACAGATGCCAATGATGCAAACACAACAGTAAACAATGTAAAACAAATACTCAATACAATTTTTACAAAAAATCCTAATACCAAAGTATTTGTGGCACGTATCATTGAAGCTAGACGTGCACATGGTTTTGCAGGTGGAATCGATGGCACTCCATGGAATACCAATGATTTAAATAATCAAATATCAACGATGGTTGCAAATCATACAAAAACTGCAAATATAAAAATGGTAAATATGCAAACTGGAGCAGATATAATATATGACCCTTGTGGCATAACCTTAGGAGATATGCAACCATATCAAATACATCCAAATGGAGGTACCTATTATGATTATCATCCTAACCACAAAGGCTATGCAAAGATGGCTCAAAAGTGGTTTGATGAATTGATAGCTTCTGATTGGTTAGAGCCTATAGTACCTGCAACATCTACTGACCATTTTTGGACATTAGAATCAGGTTCACCCTATACTGACAGTAATGGCAGTAGTCATGCCACATGTACTGGTGCTGCATGTCCACAGACTCTTGTTGGAAAGGTAGGCAATGCAGTAAGTTTTACAAATACTGCAACCCATAAAGAGGTATTAGCAACAAATGTTGATGGTTATACAGTAGATGAAAGTTACACCGTAGAGTTTTGGATGAACCCAGAAGGAAACACAACTGCAGGTAATGAAGTTGTTGTACGTCATGGTAGCTTATGGATAGGAAGAAATAATACTGCCTTGAGATATAGTTTACCAGGAGGATCTCTCAATAATACGAATGTAGGCGAATTAAATACTGGAGAATGGAATCATGTTGCTGTTGTGTATGATACGGCATCAGCAGAAGCAAAAGCGTATATCAATGGTTCAGAAACAAGCACATCCACTATTACACCCACGGCATTAACAGATACTTTCTTTTATATAGGGCACTATTATGCTACAGATAATAATAATACAACCTTCGGATATAAGGGAGCAGTAGATGAAGTGGCAGTGTACCGTAGGGTACTAACTGCTGTAGAAGTGTCGGCACATTATGCTGCAGGTGGGGGAGCAGACAATAATGAAACAAATTCCACAGCAGACACAGAAGCACCAGTCATCACGCTTACAGGTGCAAACGAACAAAACATCACAGTGGGTACAGCATACACAGAACTAGGTGCAACAGTCACTGACAATAATGATACGAACGTTCAAGTTGTCATAGATAACTCTGAAGTGAATACCAGTAAAGTAGGCACTTATACAGTAAGATATAATGCACAAGATGTTGCAGACAATAATGCAACACAGGTGACACGTACTGTACATGTGGTAGCAGCAGTAGTCGATGACACAGAAGCACCAGTCATCACGCTTACAGGTGCAAACGAACAAAACATCACAGTAGGTACAGCATACACAGAACTAGGTGCAACAGTCACTGACAATAATGATACGAACGTTCAAGTTGTCATAGATAACTCTGAAGTGAATACCAGTAAAGTAGGCACCTATACAGTAAGATATAATGCACAAGATGTTGCAGACAATAATGCAACACAAGTGACACGTACTGTACATGTGGTAGCAGCAGTAGTCGATGACACAGAAGCACCAGTCATAACACTTACTGAGCCAAACCCGCAACAACTAGCAGTGGGAAATGAGTATACAGAATTAGGAGCCACAGCGACAGACAATGTGGATGGTGACCTAACAGATAAGATAGATACGGATGCATCAAATGTTAATACAGATGCAGAAGGAAACTATACAGTGACCTATAATGTTTCAGATGCAGCAGGAAATGTAGCAGTTGAAGTGAATAGAACAGTAGTAATCACTGCACCCATAGATGTGAATGATACAAATAGCACAGACACAGACGGAGATGGCATAGCAGATGAAGATGACCTTGACATAGATGGTGACGGCGTCAATAATGAGAATGATGCTTTCCCACTAGATGCAGAGGAAAATTCTGATTTAGATGGTGATGGCATAGGTGATAATGCAGACCTAGATGACGATAACAACGGTATACCAGACACAGAAGAACAAACGTGGACGAACTACAATGCCAACACAAAAACAGCCATAGTCAAGGGAACTGAAATAAAATCTGTAGGTTTAGATGTTATGCCGAGTGTATCAGGAGGGTTCTTGACACTTAAACATGTGTTTGGTACGCAAGAAGCGTATGTTTCTGTGAAAGAGAATGGAGAGTTAAAAACAGGATTTAAGAGCAATGGAGAAGATGACAGTACACTCAAAAGTGGTACTTTCTTTAAAGCAGGTACAAAGTCTGCCATCATGAAAGATGCAAATGAAGTAGCCATACGCACCATAGCAAAGTTCAACAAAAATGAAACATTTGAAATAGGAGGTAAATAAGATGAAGTTACATACAAGAGCCATACTATTTTCAACAGTAGGACTACTTTTCTTCACAGCATGTGGAGACAGCAACAAAAAAACACGTATCGCAAAAGATTTGATGATAGAGAGATGTAGTACAGGAAACTTTACGCCTTTAAGCAAAGGTGACAAAGTCACCATACTCACAGACGATACAGAAATAGACCTAAGACATCTTCAAAATGGCAAGAAAAAAGCCTGCGTTCGTGCTGGTAGTGCAAAAGTAAATTAATATTTAAGAGTATTATAAGTTATAAGCAGGTAATATTCAGGTAATAAAAGCCAAACTACTTAAGAAAGTAGGGCGGAAAGCTACGGATCTTCTCTTCATATAGAGACAGACAGCCGAGTTGCTAAACATAGTAATTTGGTGCAACCTTATTTAGGGTTAAATGTTTGTTTCTGTTACCACTACAAAAACATTCATACATCACTTTATATATACATGGAGATTCTCTTGAATCAAAAAACAACACACAAATGGCATAAAACAGCAGGGATGTGGATATTCTTATCTCTATCTATGGTGTTTTCCTTACATGCAGCACCACTTAAAATCATGATGTTAGGTGATTCCATTACTGAAGGTGGCGGGGCGATACCTGATACACCAGATGCAAATCAAAGTACCTATACTCAAGGTCTCATCCAAAACCCTGATCACATTGGATATAGAGCTAAACTTTATGACTTACTTGTATCAGATGGCTATAGTATAGGTAGTTCAAACGATGATTTGGATTTTGTAGGTAGCAGGTCTAGTGGCATTAGTTATCCTACTACGTTTGACATGGATCATCAAGCTGTTAGTGGTTACACTTCACAACAAATACTTGACAACATAGATGGGTGGTTGGCTACAACACCAGCAGATATATTTTTGTTGCACGTAGGGACA
>Ga0256840_1000549_pt1 | contig 37973 bp, 28 predicted proteins | sample 355202metaG_FD_185969 | JGI IMG/M metagenome (GOLD analysis project Ga0256840, IMG submission 185969) | Hydrothermal vent microbial communities from Mid Atlantic Ridge, Atlantic Ocean - 355-202 | ecosystem: Environmental > Aquatic > Marine > Hydrothermal vents | place: Atlantic Ocean: Mid...
AGTTTCCAATATAGTGGGTAGAACGATATTCAATCCCTTTCAAACCAAAAGCATGATACAATATAGACGTGGACATGGCAGAGACCTCCATAAATTGTTTGCTTTGACAACAAACAATCTGTCTCTTACCATGTCCTTTGGTAATTATTTTTTACCATGAAATTCTACTCAGGTACTCATTTGCCGGATGAACCAAAAGAAATCCTGGTTACAACTGGCCGTGTTCGCCTTGGCCTGCAAATGATTTTAAGCAATGTTCGTATTCGAGACTGGTGAAACTCAAAGTGCCGAATATTCCGGTCTCCAATTGAGTTTAATCCTCCACCAGACTATGAAAATATGGTGAAAATCCATAGTGGCTTTATGTCAAAGAACAATTTAACGGAAATTCATCCGCCTCCATCATGATGATGGATTGCTGCTTGAAACTCTAAACTTCAATTTAAATAATATACCCAAGTGCAAATATAAAAATCACAATCAGGTATGTCTCAATAAATCATGATGCGTCACCTCTATTGCTAACGGATCCAGGTGTCTACATGGGAAGAGGAGCTGCTTGTTGCAGTAATCGTCTTGCTGCGCTGGTATTATTGTCCCTTTTTACCTAGACCAAAGATGTTGCTGGTTTTTTTAGGGTTGGTTCTTTTCTTTGTTATGGCTGGGGCTCGTTTTTGCTGGTTCCCTGAACGACGTGGTCCTGCCTTTTTACGTGGTTTCTGGGTGGGCTTCCGGGAGCGGCCTGTTTTTTTCTGTGGCTCTTCTCCTGATTCCTCCATTGCAAAACCTTCAACGCTGATCCGTTTTATAGTTTTACCCTGTAAGCGTTCGATGGCTTTGACCATCACCTGATCATCATAGCACATGAAACTTATGGCGCGGCCACTTCGTTCTGCACGTCCTGTACGGCCAATCCTGTGGGTGTAAGCTTCTGCGGTTGAAGGCAGGTCAAAGTTTATAACCTGTGCAACTCGCGAGACATCAATCCCCCTAGCGGCAATATCTGTTGCCACCAGAACGCTGAACTTCCCATCCCGAAAGCCATTCATGGCATTCTGACGCTGGTTCTGAGACATATTTCCCTGGAGAGCTGTGGCGGATATCTTGACCTTATCCAGTTTTTTGGCAAGGTTTTTTGCTCCATATTTTGTGCGGGTAAAGACCAGAGTTGAGCCTTCAACTGGTTCTGTTTTCAAGAGATGGAGGAGGAGTGCTGATTTCTGTCTTTTTGAAACCGGGTAAACTGCCTGGGTGATGAGATCCAGGGGCTGCTCCAGTTTGATGCTGATTTCCTTCGGGTTGGTCAGGGTTTCGTCTGCTAGTTTACGAATGTCAGCAGGCATTGTTGCTGAAAAGAGTAGGGTCTGCCGCTGGCGAGGCAGGTGTTTGAGGATGCGGCGAATATCCGGGAAAAATCCCATGTCAAACATCTGGTCAGCCTCGTCGAGTACTAGAGTTTCCACTTTGTCCAGCTTCAGGTCGTGGTTGTTCAAATGGTCAAGGAGGCGGCCCGGGCAGGCAACAAGAATTTCAATGCCGCGCCTGAATGCTTCAAATTGCGGATTTTTTCCCACTCCACCATATACTGCAATACTGCGCAGGCCTGTTTTTACAGAGAGTTCCTGAAAGCTGCGATGGATCTGTTCCGCCAGTTCTCTAGTCGGGGCAATGACCAGTGCACGAACCTTCCCCTTGGGTCCTTTCGCCAGGCGCTGAATCAGCGGGAGGGCAAAGGCTGCAGTCTTTCCGGTACCAGTCTGGGCAAGACCTAAAATATCATGTCCTTCAATGACCTCAGGGATGGCCTTTTCCTGAATTGGGGTAGGGTGTTCATACCCGCAGTCACTTATGTTGCTGTTGATCTGCTCGATGAACTGGAATTGTTTAAAACTCATGGGAACTCCTTGGTCTTTCAATATTCTTAGCTGCGAAAATGTGAGAACCTATCAGGAATTGCCACTCGCTACCACTCTTTTCTCAGAAACAGGGTGTAAAAAAGGTTCAGAGCGGTGAAAACAGGTGAAGATGGAAAGGTGTATCGGGCAGGAAATCATCCAGTAAGAGGAGCCGTTTGGTCTTCCTGCCCGGTGGCTTGTCAGCAACCTTCTATCGCTGCAGCCTTAGCTCTTGCCACTCTCACTTTTACCTCTGCTCCTTCGGAAAGGGTTTCAGCTTTTTCTCCACAGTCCATGGTTACGATATCATCATCAACTTTTACAACAGTACATTTTAAGGTTGCTGCCTGGATTGCCACCGTTGTAGTTACAGTAAAAAGTAAAATTGCCAGCATGGTTGTCATCTTTCTCATTTAGTATTCCTCCACATAGGGTTCTTGTCTCGGGCACTGCGCCCCATCCTTTATCTTCAATGTAGATCTGAAATGAAAAAGAAAAAAGCCGATATCGGGTGATGTCGGGTGTGGATACCTTTTAAAACCTGTAATAACAGTATGATGCTGTCTCGTGTTAGATGGTGGAATCGGTTTTGTTTGTTGAAAATTGGGTTGTAAATAGTTCAAGAAGGCGTACTATAGTCACAATTCTAGACCTCTTTTTATTGATCGTGAGAGTCAAGCAGAAAAATCTTGTATCAATCAAACACATGTCAGATAAGAAATCAGTGAAATCCGGGATAGCCATGGTCTGTATCAGTGGCTCTGAAGTCCGTCATCTCCGTGAACAGCAGAACCTGACTCAGCTTTATCTTGCAACCGCAGTTGGAGTGACCACAGAGACCATATCCCGCTGGGAGAGGCAGGGCTCTCCAACAGTGAAAGAAGAGAATGGTGTTAAACTGGCCGAAGTACTCGGTGTTTCCCTTGAGCAAATCCTTTTTTCTGAAGATGCTGGTGCCGTAGCGGAAAAAATAGTGGAACCGGAGGCGGAAACAGCAATCCGGCCGGCAAGAATTGTAGCAATGGCGCTGGTTGCATTCATTGTCCTGCTCAGTGTGACTGCCTTTTTCTTTGTCGGGTATCAGAGTGTGGACACTTTTCAATTCTCTGCCCGTAGGGTTATGCCCACTCACACCGTGTCAACCCTTCCATTTCCTGTGGTGGTGACAGTTGCTTTTGTATCTGAAAAAGAGTCCTCACTCCTGCTCAAAGAAGAATTACCTCCAGGGTGCAACGTATTACGGAGTGTGCCACCAGCTACACTCCTTGATCGTGAATCCTTGAAGTGGATAGATAAGAAGGGGCATGGCCTGAAAAAATTTGCTTATCTGGCCAGTTGCAGTTCTCAGGGAAAGAATCAGGAAACACAAACGTTCATCGGATCATTGCTTGTGCGGCAGGAAAGTCATAGAGAAATCATAGTGGACGGGCCAGATCGTCTGAAGCTGCTTGAGTACCACTGGGCAGACAGTGATATGGATAATGTCATTGATGATGAGGAACTACTTGCCGTCTATGATGACTTTGGAAGCGTTGAGGGATTAGGTGTTGATGTGGAAGAGGTGGAACGTATCTGGATGGGTTCCGGATACAGGTGGAAGCCTCAAGAGCATATGTTTGAGATTATTCCCTGAAATCTATCAGGGCAGGAACAGACAAATGAAAAACAAAAGAAAATTCAGACAGATTGTTGTTCTGTTACTGGTAGTGCTGCTGGGATGTGCCGCAGAAGTTCACGCCGAAGGAGTGAGTGCAGCATATCTTGAAAACAGTGGCGATAGAACAATTCTTGAGCTGCAGGTCACGGATCCTCCTCCCACGTCAATCATCGTGAACCAAATTATCCCTGCTGGCGTGGTAATAAAAAGTGCCAGTCCCGGATATACTAAGTTTTCCGCGGGAAAAAATGTGGTGAAGTGGTTGCTTAAACATCCCCGGCCGGGAGTTTTGTGGATTGTTCTGGTTTATGAAGGTACTCTGCCAGGAAAGGGAGCTACTGCAATTATTCGTTGCAAGAGTCCAAGTGACGGGACTTTGATGACCATTGAGTTGCGGTAGGCTACTTGAGGAGCAGCTCCAGGCAGTCTTCGAAATTTCTGTCTTTCAGGCCGTTAAATTCATAAAACTCCAGCCCCATTCCCTTGGGTTTACGAAACCGCTGAGTCCAACGGACAACGGCCTGTGCCTGGATGGACACCCTCTCCCCTGTACTATCTAAGAACGTAAAATCCAGTGATACAATGCTGCCTTTGGGCATCAGGTGCTCGGTGGCTAGGAACATGCCACTGAGGCCGCAGTCCTCAGCCACACCCTGGAAATATTCTTCTGTTTCCTTGTCCGCCGGTTGTTTGCTGTATCGAACACGGACATTACTTGCAACCCGTTTGAATTTACGTTTTTCTTCAAACATTCATCTCTCCGACTCAATCAGGGTAACTAGAAAATCTAGATTTTGGTTAAAGGTAAACATGGTTACTACTAAAGCCTAGGTAACAACAAATTGCCATTGTATGAGACTACTCCAGTGGGTGGTAACTGCAGGAAAAAATCACGTTTTATTTCGCCAACGGGAGTGGGCTCCTGTACCCAATATCAGTAAAAGCTGAGCTTCGGTGGTAATCAGGAATGTATAAAAGTCTCCTTAATTTCTCTCATTTCACTCCACATTTGTCAACCACTATGCTGTAAAGTTGGAAATAAACTTGACAAACCTGACTGGTAAAGTAGGTTGATTGACAACCAATCGGGAATAATAATTATTTATATTAAGCTGGAGAAAAAGAAATGAAAAAGAAGCTTGCAGGTTTAGCGCTGATTACTGTTTTTTCGGGAAGTGCCTATGCTGGAAATGCTATTATGGATGAGGCTCAGGGCGTGTTTGAGCCTATTCCCCATGAGGCTCCGGCCATAGAGGGCAATTCGGCTACTCCTGTAAAAGTGGAGCTTGGAAAAATGCTCTATTTTGAGCCGCGTCTCTCGAAAAGTGGCCTGGTAAGTTGTAACTTCTGTCATAATGTTGGTATGGGAGGGGATGATTTCCAGGAGACTTCCACCGGACATGGTTGGCAGAGGGGACCGCGTAATGCGCCCACTGTCCTGAATTCCGTATATAATATAGCGCAGTTCTGGGATGGTCGAGCTAAAGACCTGAAGGAGCAGGCCAAAGGGCCGATTCAGGCATCGGTTGAGATGAATAATACTCCAGAAGGAGCAGTGAAGACTCTGAAAAGTATGCCGGGGTATGTAGAGATTTTTGGAAAGGCATTCCCTGACGACAAGGATCCGGTAACCTTTGACAATATGGCGGCTGCCATCGAGGTTTTTGAGGCTACTCTGGTTACTCCTGATTCCCGTTTTGACAAGTTTCTGCGCGGTAACGCCGCAGCCCTCAACGATAAAGAGCAGAAAGGGTTAGCTGCATTTATGGAGAAGGGTTGTGCGGATTGCCATGGTGGTTTGAATATGGGAGGTGAAGACTATTTTGCCTTCGGTGTGGTGGATCGGCCTGCCGACGATATCATGCAGGGGGACAAAGGTAGAATGACGGTTACTGCCGAGGCCAGTGATGAATATGTTTTTAAGGCACCTACCCTGCGCAATGTGGAGCTCACCCCTCCATATTTCCATTCCGGTAAGGTCTGGTCGCTTGCTGATGCGGTAAAGCTCATGGGAACAGCCCAGTTGGGAACAGAACTTACTGCAGACGAAGAATCTCTGATCGTGAGTTTTCTCAAGGCAACCACCGGTAAGCAGCCGGAGGTCGTGTATCCAATTTTGCCGGCATCCACAGACGAGACTCCGAAACCTATTCTTGACTGAGTGGAAGAACAGACAGCAAAAAGGGGTTCCAACCATCGTGGTTGAAACCCCTTTTTTTATATATGGTGGGCCGTCCCGGGGTCGAACCGGGGACCTGCTGATTAAGAGTCAGATGCTCTGCCAATTGAGCTAACGGCCCGCTGTTTTGAAAATGAAAAAACGGTGGTCAACTATTAGCACACGATATCACATCCGTCAAGCACCGGAGAAGTTATGGATGTATATTCCTTGTATAAAGGTCTGTACCAGTCTAGAGATGAGCAAGTTTTTCCCCACTCATATTTGAAAAATTCTCACATTCACGCTTGATTATAAAGGGACAGGCCTCTTTCATGAACCACTTCTTTTCAGGACACCAGAACCTGTCTTTAAAAGGCTCGTTGCATCCCTTTTTAGTCAAAAGTTTCCGTTTTTTTGTTCCGTATCTGACATCCCTGTCCTGTACAGAAAATTTCCATATAGTCATGCTGCACCTCCTCAGTTCGTTGAGAAATGGGGTGTGAACAACTTATGGACTGTATCGGCTGGAAAGAAGGGAAAGTTTAGGTGTGCCTTAGAAAATGATCGAAGGAGTGGAGAATACAGGACACTCAGTCATCAGGCCTGAGAACCTGATGACTGTGTCTGTATGGACTATCAGCGGTAATAGAGGTTGTGGCTTCCCATGGTCATCAGTGACTTATGGAGATTACGGCGAAAGTCACGACGATCCCATATTCCCTGAATGTGACCTCGTTTCAGGGCATTTCTGGCAGAATGATAGTCGGGCGGGATGTCAGTTCCAGTAGTCTCCCGGATAACCCGGATTCCCGCAAATCCTACTCTGCTAGAGCGGATGGCGAACTGATAGGGTGAACAGCCAAGAAAACTTGCCACAGGTCCGGCATAGGAGTTGTTGTCATAGACCACGATGTAGAGTCCACCTGCATCGATATATTCCCGTACTGCCATGGTACACTTTGGCATCTGGGTAACTCCCAGAGTTCCTTCCTGGATTCTGATACCACCAGTGGTATGAACGTAGGAGAGCAGGGGTCGTTTTTTTCGGGTTGCAAGTTCACAGGCCTGAACGAATTTTTCGCCTTCAGCAGATCCTACAGTTCCACTGCGGAAATCCTGGTAGAGCATGGAAACCACGATTTTGATATCCATCACATTGGCGGTAAAAGTCATGTTACCGGAGTTGCGACCTGTCTTCTCCTTTGAATCATTAAGGCGCGCATCAAACCCAGTGTATCCCAGAGGATTTCCAGAGATGATGTCTGTTGCGAAGAAGAAGATGGAGTTTGGGTCAAATATATTGTGCAGATACCACTTGTATTCCATGGGGAAATGGTGGCCGCAGCTTTCGCACACTCCGGCAAATTCACCAAAGAGATCGGGGACCCAGAGATCTTTACACCCATGGGTGTGGCTGTTGGGACAGGTTATGGTTTTATCTTCGTTGGCACGGGGACTGGTGTAAATGTCTGTCAGCTCAAGGGGATCCTGTACCAGCTGGGGTGTCTGCGGCACACTCTGGTTGTGAGTGATACGCAGGGGAGGAGTTTTGGGGCCATCATCTTTGGCAAAAAAGTCCTTCACCGTGTTTAATGGGGTGGAGAGGCGTTTGAGTATGACTGAACCCTCGCCTGAGACTTCCCGGAGGATTTTTTTGACTTGTTTATGGGAGTTTTTCAGAACATCATAGCGCAGATTATAGTAAACCTTTTCACTCTTCTCCTGAAACTGTTTGACGATTGTTTCAGTGGGGTCGGGATGGCCGCCAAAGCCGATCATGCCAATTTCGCGGTATTTTTTGGAGCGCAGCACAAGAAGTCTCCGCTGCTCATCCGGATTAAGGTCCCAGGGGATGTCAACAGCCAGATCCTTTCGCTCTGTTTTCTGCTTTCTGCGTTTGTTTTCCCAGTCACGGAACGCTTTGAAACTTTTGGTGCTGAGAACAACTTTATCGGTCGCCCGTGTGATTTCTGCACGAATCTGAGCAAAGAAGGCAAAGTCATCGTGACGTGCACCCAGCTGTGGTTCCTTCACGATGGCATCTATGGTTCCCATGGAGCGATTATCTCTGGCAGTCAATTTGAGGCGTTCGGCGCACACCTCTATCAGTTCCTTGGGTACCTTTTCCCCTTCCCTGATCCTGCCTTCAATGGCGGCGGCACCTTCAGGGGAGATAACAGAGTAGTAGCCATGGGAGCACATTAGGCGGAAATCAGAGAGTCCAATAGCCTCAGCACCACCAGATCCACCTTCTGAGATAAGAGAAACCAGCGGTACCCGCAGTTTTGTCATGGTGTAGATATTGCGTGCAATCTGCTGGGCGGCTCCCGGGTATTCCTCGATGGGAAAAGAACCGGGAGTGAAGATGTAAAAATGGATGGGGATGCCTTCTGTTTCAGCAACTTTCATGTACCGAAGGGCCTTTTCATTTCCTTCGGGCTTGCAGGAACCACCGTTCCGGAATTCTTCACCGTGTCCTGTTTCCTGGCCAATTACCATGACGGTTGCGGTGTAGGGTTTGTTTTTGATTTTGCGGACGATGGTTGCCTTGGCACAGACCATGGCCGGGTCTATGTTGGCCTCGTCCTGTCCACCAAGCTCGGTGTAGTCTTCGTACACATTTTCAAGGATATCTTTAAGGCTGAAGCGTTCTATGGTCCGTACAATACGCACCCGTTCCATGGGGGTGAGCTGCTCTTCGGCACGTTCCTCAAGGAAGGAGATGGAGTCGTTGAGTTTGCGGATTTCAGAGGCAAATTGCTCCTCATGGTATTCGTAAGGATTCTGCTTGAGCTTGGTGCAGGTTTCCTGGAATCCAAAGAGGTTCCCCCAGTTTGTGAAGTCTTTAATTTGTATCAGGTAATTGATGCGTTCTTCAATTTTCTGAAGCGCTTTGAGTAATTCATTCATATGGTGATGTCCCGCAACGTTTTTTTAGTGCCTTACTCAATAAAAACTGTAATAAAAAACAAGAAACTGTGAGAGCTTTTTGAAATCAGAAGTTCAGAGTTACCAGCAAGGCATTAATCCAGCGACTCTAAAAAGTTCTCCGACTTGTCGGGTTAGAAGGTCAACAGCCGGTTCAGGTTTTGTTTTAAATAGTCAAGGTTGGTGGTGATGGAGCCGCCCTGGGAATCTTCCCCCTTTATCCGTACTTCATCAATAAAGCTGGCTGCTCGTTCTTTGGCCTCATCCATTGTTTCGCCCCAGACCAGTGCCAGTGCAAGGTTGGGATCATATTCACTCGGGATGGTGTAGGGTCTGTCAAAGGGTACATGGGTGTAAACAGCGGACCATTCATGCTTAGGAAAGGTGAATTCGGTGATGGTTCCAATCCATGGCGCAAAGCCGCGTCTGGTATCTTCCGCCACTATCCGCAGCTCAATGGATGCCCCTTTGAACTCAACACTGTTCTGTTTGTAGCCAATCTTCTCGCCCAGTGCCAAGCGGATCTGTTCGCGGATCAGGTTGGGATGTTTGCCGTCAAGATAACTGATACGGGCAGAGACATCATTTTCCACCTGAATTCTGGTATTCACCTCAAGGAGATACGGCTGGCCCGAGCGAGAAACAATCCATTCCCAGGTTCCAACATTGTCATAGCGCACATGGGCGGCAAGTTTGAGTGAATACTCAACGATCATGTCAAGTACTTTTTTTTCGTCAAAATCGTAGTCAAAACAGGAGGAGTGGAAGCCAGGTGCCGCCTCAACCCGTTTCTGCCGTCCCGTCGACTGGATGGTGCAGTTTCTGGAACTGAAGTGGATGCGTTCACCGTGGCGGGAGCAGAGGAGCTGTACCTCAAGGTGGTTGTAGTCGGTGAGACATTGTTCAATGAGTACCCCACCGTCACCGAACTGTCGTTTGGCATAGCTTTGAACCTGGCGATAAATCCTGCGAAACTCTGCGATTTCAGTGACTTCTTCAATTCCCATTCCACCGCCACCTGCGGCGGCCTTGATGAGAATTGAGGGGTGTTCGATATTCTGAAGCTTCTGACTCTCCAGGAGATGCTGAGCGATTTCTTCTGCCTCCATCTCGTTATAGATGGGACTGTCAGTTCCGGGGATGGTGGGAATGTTCAGCTGATTGGCAACCTTTTTGGTGTTGATCTTGTCGCCGAGGTTTTTGATAACTTCCCAGTTCGGGCCGATGAATATGAGTGAGTGATCACGAATGGTGGCACGTCTGGCAAAACGAAAATCCTCAGAGAAGAACCCGTACCCGGGATGGATTGCGGTACAGTCAGTGTGGGTGGCCACAGCGAAGAGATCATTGGGCTCTGTGTAGCTGGTGATGCGCCATGCATTCTGATCTGGTCCACTGGTGATGTTGCGGCGAACATGCTCTGAGTCCTGGTCAGCATCAGTGTAGACGACTACATAATCAAGATCTAGATCTATGCAGGCTTCCATGATGCGGATGGCGATTTCGCCCCTGTTTGCAATAAGAACCTTTCCGTCCAATTTAATCCTCAATACTTTTGTTATAATATGTAATGTGGTCGATTAATTCGATATGGCGACCTATTTTTGGCAACATTAACGATTAGTGCTACTATAGTCACAGGTTACCATTTAGAAAAGAAAAAAGGTAAGCAGCGGGTGCTCTGGCGGATCTGCAGGATTGTCTCTCTCCGGAAAGATTTGTGGCCTGAAAAATAAATTTATTGTAGTATTGGTTAGTTAGTTCTTGTCCATAAATGACTTTTTTCCCTCTAATCCTTCGTCGCTGTGTAAATTTTAGCTTTGAAATATCAACTGTATGTACCCCTCGTCAGGGTATTTCCCACCGGGCATCTGCTGTGAAACTTTTCCTGTGGCCTTGATTGAGAGAAAAAATCTCATTAACTAGTGGACGGACAACGGTCAGCTTATGTGGCCCTGGTTCTGTCCATTGCTCAACTTCAAACGAAAGTGTTTTATTATAGACTGCCATGACAAAAGAAAAAACTGACTCCGTCTCTGCAACAAGAAAATCATTCTTGTCCAGACTCGTTGCTCTGCTGCCCTTTGCTCGTTCGCCCGAGACCACTGAGGATCTCGAGCAAGAGATACAGGAACTCCTGGAGGAAGGTGAAGAACAGGGGCTGATATCTGAGCTTGAAGAGCGGATGATTAACTCGATTTTCGATTTTCATGACACCCTTGTCGGGGAGGTGATGACACCCTCCACTGAGATTGTCAGTGCCGAGCTGACCGTTGAGATGGATGATCTGGTGGATCTGGTGATTGAAAAGGGGTTTACCCGAATTCCTATATATGAGGAGAACGCGGATAATATTGTTGGGATTATCCATGCCAAGGATCTGCTGTATCTCTGTGCCCGTGCCACTGAAGACAAAGGGCTTGCTGACTACTTGAATCTGCCCCTGATTATTTCTGAAGAAAAACCCATCGTTGATCTGTTGCGGATTTTCCAGAAGCAGAAGATACACATGGCGGTGGTGGCCGACGAGTTTGGAGCGGTGCGTGGTCTGGTCACCCTGGAAGATATTCTTGAAGAGATCGTCGGTGAGATAGATGATGAGTACGATGTGGACAGAACGTTGTTGCAGGAGGTTGATGGTGACACTGTTCAGGTGAAGGCTCAGGCGGATATTGAGGTGATTGAAGAGTATTTCGGGGTGGAAATGGATCCCGGGAATTATGAATCGATCGGTGGTTTTGTTATCTTTCTGCTGGGTCGCCTTGCTGTGGTGGGTGACAGTGTTGACTCCAAAGGCCTGCGTTTTACTGTACTCAGCGCTTCGAAAAGGCAGATTGATCTACTGCGTGTCTCACGGCTGCCAGTAACTGAACAGGATACAGAACAATGAGACGGGCTTCGTCTTTTCGCTCAGTGCTTCTTGTGAGCGGGCTGACCGTGGGGCTGCTCTGGCTGGCTATGTTTTATGGTGGTGGGCTCTGGCCTCTGCTTGCCGTGGCCTGTGTACCGTTCTTTATCTATATATACAGGGCAGATCGAAAATATGCGCTGTCCTGTGGTCTGCTCACCGGCCTTGGCCATTTCCTGCTGCAACTCTACTGGATTGTCTTTGTCCTTGGTCAATATGGTGGCCTACCCCTTTTTCTGTCGGTGCCGGCGCTGGTGTTGCTGGCACTTTATATGGCAGGATATTTTCTGCTTTTCGTACTCATTTCCCGTCTTTTTATTCGTTGTTTTTCACAGAATGTCTCTCTGCTACTGCTGCCGATGCTATGGGCAGGGCTTGATCACCTCCGCTCGTTTCTCTTTTCCGGTTTTCCCTGGATGGATATAGGGTATGGTCTTGCGGAGCACCCTCTGCTGTACCAGTCGGCAGATATCTGGGGGATCGGTGGGATCACCTTTCTTGTAATTCTGCTGAATACTTTTTTTGCCCTCTGTCTGGAAAAAGGCATGAACTGGAGTAGAAGAGTTAAACTTGCTGTCCCGGTGTGCCTTATCCTTCTGGCTACTGGATTATATTCGGGATGGCGCTGGCAGAATATGGAAAGCAGGGTGAGCAGCGCAGAGTTCATCGGTGTAGGCATTGTTCAGGGTAATGTGGATCAGGGGCAGAAGTGGAGTGCCGCCCGACTTGGCAGGACGGTTGAAGATTATACGCAACAGAGCAGAAAAGTGATGGTGGCCCAAAGTGGCTTGCGTCCCGATCTACTGGTGTGGCCTGAGACTTCCATGCCGTTTGTTCCAGTGGAGCACCCATTTTTGGCACCAATTGAAAAGATGTTGCAGGCTGAACAGGTGATGCTGCTTGCAGGAGCGCCCTGGGTGGAAGAAGATGGCCGGGCGTCTGAGAAGCCGCGTTATTTCAACTCCGCTGTTTTGTTTGACCAAAATGGTGTGGTGGTCGATCGTACATCCAAGAGTCACCTGGTGCCCTTTGGTGAGTATGTGCCTTTGAAAAAATACCTGCCTTTTATCGCACCCCTTGTGGAGGCAGTAGGAGATTTCAGTCGGGGTGAGATTCGTAATCCTCCCGCTTGTAAGACAGCACGGATTGGGGTATTAATCTGCTTCGAATCCATCTTTGGTAATATTTCCAGGAAATGGGTGAATGCCGGAGCGAATCTGCTGGTTAATATTACCAATGATGCCTGGTATGGTAATTCAGTGGCCCCGTACCAGACTCTGGCCATGACCAGGTTACGGGCTGTCGAAACGAGGCGCAGCGTTGTTCGTTCTGCAAATACCGGGTTTTCGTGTTTTATCGATCCGTTGGGTCGTGTGCTGACGCTGTCTCCTCTGTTTAAAAACTGGGAAGCGGCAGAACGGATTGTGCTTATGGAGGAACGCACTGTTTATGTACGTGGCGGCTATCTTTTCGGGACAGCCTGCTTGCTGCTAAGCGCTCTTGCTTTACTTGTCAGTGGAATTTTGAGGAAGTCCTGAATCCGTGAGCTGATTCAGGGGAAAAGAAATAATATTTTGTGGAGTAATTATCATGTCAACAGAAACAGGAGCTGCAGTCTCGAAACAGAAGTTGCAGGATCTTAAAGGTCGAATGCTGGCCTTGAAGGAGCATCTTTGACTTAGCTCGATTAAAAGATGATCTTGAGAACCTGGAACAGCAGACGTTGATGCCGGGATTCTGGGATGATGCTGATACCGCAAAGCGGGTACAGAAAGAACTGGGAAAGCTTCAGGATGCTATTAAGGGATGGGAGCGTGCCTGGGATGAGGTGGAAGAGGCCGAACTGTTACTGGAAATGGCCGCCGAAGAGGGTGACAGTGACACGGAAAATGAAGTGGCAGCTTCTCTTCCGGCCATGGAAGGACGACTGGATGTGGCAGAGCTTGAGTGTATGTTTTCTGGTGAACATGATGCTTCTAATGTGATCATGTCTATCCATGCCGGAGCCGGTGGAACAGAGGCCCAGGATTGGGTGGGGATTCTGTTGCGTATGTATCTGCGCTGGGCAGAGGGCAGGGGGTTCAGGGCTGATATTCTGGATATTCTTCCCGGTGATGAGGCTGGAACCAAGAGTGTTACCTTTATCATCAAAGGGCGTTTTGCCTATGGGTATATGCGTTCCGAACTGGGGATACATCGCCTTGTGCGGATTTCTCCCTTTGATGCCAGTGGCAGACGTCATACCTCCTTTGCATCGGTCATGGTCATGCCCGAGCTTGAGGACAACATAGATGTTGAGATAGACGAAAAGGACCTGCGTATAGACACATATCGGGCCAGTGGTTCTGGTGGGCAGCATGTAAATAAAACCGATTCCGCCATCAGGATTACCCATATTCCCACAGGAGTAGTGGTGCAGTGTCAGAATGAGCGCTCCCAGCATCGTAACAAGGATATGGCTATGAAGATGCTGGCCGCTAGGCTCTATGAGCTGGAAAAAGAGAAACAGGCAGCGCAGCAGGAAGGGCTCAGTGGTGATAAAAAAGATATTTCCTGGGGCAGTCAAATTCGTTCTTATGTGCTGCAGCCTTATCGGATGATCAAAGACCATCGCACAGAGGTTGAAATGGGAAATGTTGATGCGGTGCTTGATGGTGAACTAGATCAGTTTATCAAGGCCTACCTGCTGTGGGCTAAATAGGATGGGCTGAATCTTGTCTTCCTGTGCAAAATGCGGCGCCTGTGCTACAGTTTGTCCTGTTTATCGGAGCAGCGGCCGTGAGGCACACACTGCGCGTGGTAAACTCCATCTCCTTGAAGCTCTGGGATTAGAAAAGAGCAGTGCAACTTTTGTCGATATCTTTTCAGCGTGTCTTCTCTGCGGTGCGTGTGCCGCTGTCTGTCCGAGACAGATTGATATCGGGCGGGAACTTGTTGCTGCAAGACAGAGTTTTTCCACACTGAGTGGCCCCCATTCATACGAAAAATATCTGGCCCGTAAACTACTCGAGCATCCGGGAAGTCTGGCGGGTCTTCGTCTTTTAGGGAAAGCCTGCAGCAAAGTGCTGGAAGGACGACTACCGGAAAAATCTGGGCTCAGATTGCGGTTGGCGATGTTCCGGGGAGATATCACAGAACCTTCTGCTGCTGAAAAAAAATCGAGAACCACTACTGGAGGAAAGGCGCTCACTTGGTTTCCTGGCTGTTCTGCGCGCTATCTTTTCCCGGAAATTCTTTCTTCCTGCAAAGCACTCTTTAAGCAGAACTCCCTGGCTCTGCACTTTCCTAAATCTCTGGCCTGCTGTGGTCTGGCTCATTGGGCGGCAGGGGATGTTGCTGCTGCCAGAAAATGTGGCCGGAAAAACATTGAGGTGCTGGAAAGGACGGAGGGGCCTGTCCTCGTCTCCTGCGGCTCTTGTTATGACCAGCTGAAAAAGTATCCAGAACTCTTTGAAGATGACAAGTTATGGCAGAAACGGGCCCGGGAAATTGCTTCGCGAGTGGTTGAGCTCAGTGCATTTCTGGAAGAGACAAGTGTTGTAAAGACTGTTTTGGCAAGCGGTGCCGGGAGAATTTTAAGAGTGTTTTATCACGACCCCTGTCATCTGCGCCATGGATCTGTCCTGGTTGATATGGCGCGGCAGCAGCTGCAAAAAAATGGAAACATTGAAATTGTGGAACTGCCTGACGGACCAAGATGCTGTGGTCAGGGGGGGCTTTTCCATGTGGCACATCCTGAGATATCAGCCGGTATCAGGGATCGTCTGGTGGTTGATGTTCTGGCATTGCAGCCCGATGTCGTAACCACAACCTGTTCGGGTTGTCTTATGCAGTGGCAGCAGGGACTGGTGGCGGCAGGCAGTGATGTGAAAGTGTTGCACCTTGCACAGCTGCTTGAAGAGATTGCGGCGTAACTGCCCACGGGGTTAGTAACCATATATTGTTATAACCTGTGAACAGTTACATCAAGATTGCCAGAGGAACTGTATCGATGACTTTAAAAGAGAGCAGGATACGTAGCGGATTCAGGTTAAACCTTGCACAGTGGACATACTCTGTGTAAAAAATAGAAAATCATTATAAAGTCCATAGATTTGGAAATTTATTCACGATATTCTGGTAAATGTCATGGCATACACTCCGGTTGTGGGGAAATCGATCCGGCGGCAGCTGGAGGACAGAGAGGAGGAGATTCTTTCCCCCTACGCCTGTTTGAATAAGAATACAGCAGGACGAATGCGGCGTGAAAAAGGTGATGACTGCGATATTCGTATGCCCTTTGAACGAGATCGTGATCGTATTACCCACTCAAAAACATTTCGGCGTCTGAAACATAAGACCCAGGTTTTTCTGGCACCAGCCGGTGATCATTATCGTACCCGCCTCACCCATGTCCTGGAAGTGTCGCAGATCGCAAGGACCATGGCGGCAGCACTTTGCCTGAATGGACCCTTGACTGAAGCCATTGCTCTTGGCCATGATCTGGGACACACGCCTTTTGGTCATGCTGGAGAAGCTACCTTGAATGAACTGCATCCCGGAGGGTTTCGCCACTATGTGCATAGTCTGCGCGTGGTTGATTTTCTGGAGAATAATCGACGTGGTCTGAACCTCACCTTTGAGGTACGCAATGGTATTATTAAACATTCCAAGGGGCGTAATGATATCTTCCCGGAAGACGAAAAGGAGCTTCCGGTTACCCTGGAAGGCCAGGTGGTGCGGGTGGCTGATATTATAGCCTATGTGAATCATGATATGGATGATGCGCTCCGTGCCGGTATTCTGGCCGAGAGTGATCTACCCGCTGATATCCGGGCGGTGGTCGGAGAGAGGCACTCCAGGAGGACCGGAGCAATGGTGCGAGACCTCATCATTGAGACACTGGCTGCCGCTGACGGTAGGTTGCATATCAGTAAAAAGATGTTACGGGCCATCACTGATCTCAGGATGTTCCTCTATGAAAATGTGTATCGCTATCATCTGGTGCATAACGAGTTTGTAAAGGCCCAGCGGATCATCTATGATCTCTACAGTTATTTTATGGAGAATGGCTTGGGGCGGTTTGAAGGGAGCACATGGAAGGTTTCCGGGGCTGGTTCCTGGGAAAATGAGCGTTGTGCCCATCGTCGTGTCTGCGATTTTATTGCTGGTATGACAGACAGATATGCCATGCGCATCTATGAGCAGATTTTTTTGCCAAAACCCTGGAATGCGCGATTATAGGTTGTGGGCGTTTCGGGGACGGTCATCTGAATAATAAAAAAGAAACACCAAAAGATAAAAAAAAATTAACAGCAGTTTTAGAAGAAATATGAATGATAAGAAAAATCTTTCCAAGAGTTACCAGTTTGACAATGTAGAGGAAAAATGGCTTGAGCGCTGGGACGAAGCAGGCTCTTTCCAGGCGAAAATGGAGGAGGGGAAACAATCTTTTTCAGTGGTTATTCCTCCTCCGAATGTTACCGGTGTTCTCCACGTTGGCCATGCTCTGAACAATACAATGCAGGATGTCCTAGTACGGTATCACCGGATGTGTGGTGATAATACCCTCTGGGTGCCTGGGACGGACCATGCTGGAATTGCAACCCAGAATGTGGTGGAACGGCAACTCGCAACAGAGGGGAAGGGGCGTCATGATCTTGGTCGCGAGGCCTTTGTCGAGCGGGTCTGGGATTGGCGGAAAGAGAAGGGCGGAACCATTATCAACCAGCTCAAACGCATGGGCGCCTCCTGTGACTGGGAACGGGAACGTTTTACTATGGATGAAGGGTTATCCTCTGCCGTTCGTGAGGCCTTTGTCGATCTCTATGAAGCGGGTCTGATCTACAAGGGGGATTATATCGTCAACTGGTGTCCACGTTGTCATACTGCGCTTGCAGATGATGAAGTGGAGCATAAAGACAAAAACGGCAAACTCTATCATATCCGTTACCCTTTTGCCGATGGCTCCGGGTATGTGGTTGTTGCCACCACTCGGCCTGAAACCATGCTTGGTGATACCGGTGTTGCTGTTCACCCTGATGATGAACGCTATTCGCATCTGGCCGATGTGGGGATCCTGCTGCCTTTGACAGACAGAACCATCCCTGTGGTTTTTGATCACCATGTTCAGAAAGACTTTGGGACAGGTGCCCTCAAGGTAACGCCTGCCCATGATCGTGACGACTATGAGATAGGGATGCGCCATTCCCTGCCCATTATGAAGGTGATGGATGATCATGGAGTGATGAATGACAAGGCTGGGAAGTATGAGGGGTTGGAACGTTTTGATTGTCGTAAGAAGATTGTTGAAGACCTGAAAACTCAGGGGTTTCTTGAGGAAATAGAGGACTATGATCACGCAGTCGGGCAGTGTTATCGCTGTGCCACGGTTGTGGAACCCACCACCTCGCTGCAGTGGTTCGTTTCCGTGAAGCCTCTGGCCGAGAAGGCGGTGGCAGCAGTTCGTGACGGTCGTATTAATCTTTATCCTAAGACTTGGTACAATACCTTCTACTCCTGGATGGATAATATCCGAGATTGGTGTATTTCCCGGCAGATCTGGTGGGGACATCGGATTCCTGCCTGGACCTGCAAGGATTGCGGTAAGTTAATGGTGGAATCCACGGATCCCGACAAGTGTGCAAAATGCGGTTCTGCGGCACTTGAGCAGGAAACTGACGTGCTGGACACTTGGTTTTCGTCGGCCTTATGGCCCTTCTCCACTATGGGCTGGCCTGAAAACACCAGAGAGCTTGAGACCTTTTATCCAACTTCGGTACTGATCACTTCTTTTGATATTCTTTTTTTCTGGGTGGCCAGGATGATGATGTTCGGTCTCCATTTTATGGATGGTGAAGTGCCGTTCAAGGATGTGTACCTCCACGCTCTGGTGCGTGACAAACATGGTAAGAAGATGTCCAAATCAACAGGAAATGTTATTGATCCGCTGGTTATTATGGAGCAGTACGGAACTGATGCCATGCGTTTCACCCTCACCGCTTTTGCTGCACAGGGGCGTGAAATAAAACTTGATGAGGATCGTATTGAGGGCTATCGGTTTTTTATTAACAAACTCTGGAATGCAGCACGGTTTGCCATGATGCATGTGGAGGAGTGTGATGCTTCCATCACGGATGTGGTAAATGATCCTGGAAGATTGCCTTTGATTCACCGCTGGGTTCTCAGCAGGACAGACAGGGCCACGGCTGATGTGCGTCGTGCCCTTGATGAGTACCGTTTCAATGATGCGGCTTCTGTTATTTATCAGTTTGTATGGCATGAGTTCTGTGACTGGTATCTCGAGTGGATAAAGGCGGATCTTTTCAGCAAGGATACAGTGCTTCAGGCACAGGCGCGGGGGGTGCTTCTTAATGTGCTGGAAACAATTTTAAAGCTTATTCACCCCATTACTCCCTTTGTCAGTGAAGAAATATGGAGTGTACTGCCGGGAGAGCGGGCCATGCTGGTGACCAGTGAATTCCCTGATGTTCGTGGCTGGCAGGATGCTGAGGTTGAGAGCCAGGTGGAACTCCTCATAGGGGTGATAACCGGATTTAGAAATATCAGATCCGAGGCTGATGTACATCCTTCGGCAAAAATTGAGGCCTTCCTTCTTTGTAGTGATACTGAAAAAACTGCACTGGTTGAGAGGTATGCAGCAGCAATTTCCGCCATAACCCGCCTTGAGTCACTCACTGTTGCGGCGGAGGGGGCTAAACCCGATGATGCGGGAACCTATATTTATCAGGATATGGAAATGTATGTTCCTCTAAAAGGGCTAGTAGACGTGGAGAAGGAGCGGGATAAGCTTGAACGTGAACGGAACAGGATTGAAAAGTCCCTGAAGCAGATTGGCGGTAAACTCGGCAATGAAAAATTTCTGGCGAATGCACCTCCTGAAATTGTGAAAAAAGAGAAGGGGAAACAAGCAGAACTTGAGGCAAAACTAGCCAAAGTAGCTGAAGCAGAAAAGAGGCTTGCAGAAATTGGATAGGGATCTGTTACAGAGTCAGTTGCGTTCTTTCTTAAGGGAAGATATCGGCAATGGTGACATAACCAGTGAGCCGCTCTTTGGGGCGGGTCAACAGGGAATGGCCAGGTTGGTTGCCAGAGAATCATTTGTGGTTGCAGGTGCTGCAAGTGTCGCGGCTGAAGTGTTTCGTCTGCAATCCTCTGAAATTCAATGCCGTGCAGCACGTGCTGATGGTGTCAAAGTTGAAAAAGGTGATGTGCTGCTGCATGTAAGTGGGCCGGTGGTGGAATTATTAAAGGCTGAGCGGGTTGCCCTGAATCTCCTGCAACGGCTTTCAGGGATTGCCACCATTACTGCTGCCTTTGTCGCAGAGGCAGCATCTTGGTCAGCACGCATCACCGATACTCGTAAGACCACGCCGGGAATGCGAATGCTCGAGAAATATGCAGTACGCGCCGGGGGTGGTTTTAATCATCGATTTAACCTCAGCGATGGGGTGCTTATCAAAGATAATCATATAGCTGCCTGTGGTTCTCTTTCCGGGGCTGTTCGGCTACTGCGCGATAGAATCCCGCACACTATCAGGATCGAAGTGGAAACCGACACCCTGGAGCAGGTGCGTGAAAGTCTGGAGTGTGGTGCCGATATTATCATGCTGGATAATATGGATATTGAGACCATGGAAAAGGCGGTATCAATGGTCGCTGGAGATGCCCTCACTGAGGCCTCCGGTGGGGTGAGTCTTGAGACTGTGGCAGCAATCGCCGCAACCGGTGTTGATATCATTTCAGTGGGAGCGCTGACCCATTCGACCCCCGCTTGTGATATCGGTATGGATTGGCAGAGCCCCTGAATTCATGATAACCTTGGGAACTCTGTTGGTAATAGATTTGATTTGTCATTGTAAGAGTTGAAAAATTCAAATCCCCCAAAACCTGTAGTTTCCTGGTGGTCTCCGTTGTTGATGTCTTCTTCTTTTGCTCTAATATCTTTGATATGGTTAGGTTATGTCTGCTTTTTCGTGCAGATCACTCTGTACAGTTGTCAAATTTTCATGTATTCAAAAGAGATGGGAATAGTCCCTTTGTTGTCGGCAACAGCCTTGTATGATAGAAAATTTCTTGATTCTTTGGGGGGAAATGTGCCATAATGGAAAGGTATAGTAGTTAAAAATTTGTCTCCATGTGGGAAAAGTTAAATAATAATCCAGTAAAGGTGTCAAAATATGCGTTGCCCAAAATGTGGTTATATCTCATTTGATCATATGGAATCGTGTCGAAAGTGTAAGAAGGATATCTCAGGCACTGCAGACGTTGAAGGTACAACTTACCACGCCTCGGCGCCTTCGTTTCTCCGGGTTCCCGAGAAGAATACTGCTGATCCTGTTGAAGAAAATATGTCAGCACTGCAATCCAATGATGAGATTGAGGGTGAGTTTGAGTTCTCTGACCCTGATTTGGATATCCTGGTTGATGACGATGAGAATGGGGCAACCATTACTTTTGGTGAGGCGGATATTGATAACGGCGATTTTCTGCTTGAGCCGGAGGATGAGTCTGACGAAGATGGCACCTTTGAGTTCGAACTCGATGATGATACGGATTCCTCAGACGATGTGGAGAGTATTGCTGCTCCGCTGAATGTCCCGGATGAGTTGTCTGATATATCAGATCTTGCGCCACCTGAAGAGGGGGATGGTCCCATCGCCTCTGTCTCCAGTGACATGAGTCTCTCCTTGGATGACGAAACGAGCCTTGATGAAGAGCTCGACCTTGATGGACTTGATCTTGATCTGGGTCTTGGTGGTGATAAAAAGGTTGCTGACAGTGACATGTCACTCTCCCTTGATGATATAGATCTGTCGCCGGGTGATCTTCTTGAAGAGACCAGTGAACTAGACAGTATGAGCCTGGATCTCAGCTTGGATGAGATTGAAGCGGCTCCTGCATCTGAGGATAAAAAATCTTCCGGAAGCCTTGATGGCATATCCCTTTCTCTTGATTGATGGGTATCATAAGAAAACATGGTTACCACTAAAGCTCAGGTAACAACAAATTGTCATTGTAGGAGCCCACTCCCGTGGGTGATAACTGCTAGAAAATCTGGTGATTTTTTGCCCACGGGAGTGGGCTCCTACATCCAATAGCGGTAAAAGCAGAGCTTCGGTGGTAATCAGGTAAGAAAATCAGTTGACACCGGCCCAAATGTTCAGTAAATAACAGCGCACAGAAGGTGCCGGGATAGCTCAGTCGGTAGAGCAACGGACTGAAAATCCGTGTGTCCCTGGTTCGATTCCTGGTCCCGGCACCAACAATTTAAGGCATTTAGCTCATTTATGGGTTAAATGCTTTTTTTTTGTTTTATCAGTAGTATTTCCCCTTCTTTGATTTTCGTACTTTTTTTTAAAAAGTACAGTGAAATCAATACCTGTGCCAGTGATGTGGCTAATGTGATCGGCAGAATGGATGACAGATTTAACATCTGTTTCCCCTGTCTGTCTCCTGGTCACAGGGTATGGAAAAAGAAAGCTGCCGTGTCCGAACCATTGAATCATCCCCCTCTCCATTCGTCTCATTCTCCTTACCGTCTTCAAATGCATAATTAACAAAATTCTAATATATGGCTGGTAGGTATGCGTCATGGTTGGAAACGAAGAACTCTACTTCATCTTTTATTCGTGACTGGAAGTAGATCTAATGTAGAAAAAAAATCAAACAGGAGAGGAAAGAGGAATGAAATTTTTTTTTTGTTGTACCATGATAAGCCTTGTTACCGCAGGAATCCTTGCAGGATCTGCCGACCAGGTGGATGCGGGACAGAAGGATTCTCCGGAACCCATTGAATTTAAAAGCGTTGCTTTTCCGACAAGCGCTATGGACAAGCGTAGTATCCTCGCCAGTGATGAAGTAACTGTTGATGGAAAGACTCAGGCGATTGGCTACAATACAATCCTCCGCAGTGGGGATACAATAGGAAGTGATGTTTTTGGGCTCCTAGTGGATGAAAACGGTAAGCCCGTACTTAACAAAGATGGTTCCAGACACATATCCAACGATAATGATTTCAGTTCTCTCTTGCCGATTGGCAACAAACTGTTCATGGTCTCCCACTTTGAAAGTCGCCCGGGAGCCATGTATCTCACAGAACTCGAACAGAACAAGGCAGATGGAAAGCTGGAGGCAGTAAGCACTAAAAGCATAGATTTTTCTTCCTTTGGCGGTTTGTGGGTTCCCTGTGCCGGGAGTGTAACTCCCTGGGGCACACATCTTGGCAGTGAAGAATATCCTACCAATGCCAGGGTAATGGAACAAGCCAGCTCAATGGATGAAATCGAAGATTATGATAAACCCATGGCACGTTATTTTAACCTTGATCCGTATGCAAAATCCACGACGGTGGATGATTTCCGGGGTGTGTTTAAAGCGTATAGGTATGGTTATCCCGTTGAAGTGACTGTGTCGGCAGATGGTAATGCAAGTGTCCAGAAACACTTTGCCATGGGGCGGGTGGCTGTGGAACTTGCTTATGTTATGCCAGATAACCGTACGGCCTATATTTCCGACGATGGGACCAATGTCGGTTTTTTCATGTTTGTGGCAGATCGTGCTAAAGATCTTTCTAGCGGAACCCTGTATGGCGCAAAGTGGAACCAGATACACGATGCACATGGAGGATATGCCGAACTTGATTGGGTAAACCTGGGCCATGCCGACGATGATACCATTCAGAAAGCGATAGAAGGTGGAACTGCATTTTCCGATATTTTTAAGGTTTCCACCCCGAAAGATGACGGCAGTTGCGAGCAGGGATTTACATCCATAAGAACCACTACCGGCCATGAATGTCTCCAGGTACAACCTGGCATGGAAAGCATCGCTTCGCGGCTCGAGACTAGACGCTATGCCGCCATGAAGGGCGCCACAACGGAATTCCGGAAAGAGGAAGGGATTACCTATGACGAGGACAATCGCAAACTATACGTGGCCATGAGCCAGGTAGCTAAAGGAATGGAAGATGGTGGCAAGCATGACAAAGGTGGGCCTAATCACATTCGTCTTCCCAAAAACAAGTGTGGTGTTGTTTATGGTCTGGATATTCGCCCTGATGTCACCATCGGCAGTGATTTTGTTGCGGCGAATATGTATGGAGTTGTTGCCGGTACTATGCACAAATACCCTAGGGACGGAGATTTCGCAGATAATAGCTGTGATGTCAATGCAATTGCCAACCCTGATAATATCACTTACATGACTGGTCACGACACTTTGATCATTGGGGAGGACACAGGTTCCGGACACCAGAATGATGCCATCTGGGCCTTCAAGACCAAAACCGGAAAACTTACGCGGATTCAGACCACCCCGTATGGATCTGAGACCACATCACCCTATTTCTATCCCGATATTAACGGATATGCCTATCTTATGAGTGTTGTGCAGCATCCATATGGCGAATCAGACGGTGACAAACTTCGTGATTCAGCTGCGGCAAAGGCCTACACCGGATACATCGGCCCCTTACCAGCCATGAACTAGGCTGACTGAGGAAAGTCACTTTTACCTGTGGCGCTGCGTTTCTGCAGCGTCACACCCCATCTTTACAGGACTTTTTACTCAACACCAACACTCTCGAGGTGCCGATTCATGACTACACGGAAATATCTGCTGGCTATTCTTATCTGTATTCTGTCAGCGCAGCTAGGCAACAGTAACGAAATACCTCGAGTTACCCTGAAAAGAACAATTATCACCAATGAGACTGCCTATATTCCATCACAGTGTTATGTAAAAACAAAGAGCAGCGACCTAGGGAAGCGCATCTTTAATCCTTGTTATGTGTGCCATACCCGATCACCTGAACCAAATTATGTTAACGATCAAGTGCTGCAGCGTGCCTATTCTTTCCCGGAAGCTGCCCTGAAGAATCCCTGGCACAATTTGTTTGAAGACCGTACAGAGCGAATTGGCGATATCAGTGATCAGGAAATTGATATTTATATAGCGAAAAATAATTACCTGGACAGCAATGGGGATATTCTTCTGCAAAAACGGCTCAATAACCTTCCATCTTCTTGGGATTACAACAGTAATGGGGTATGGGATGGCTATACGCCAGACTGCTGGTTTAATTTTGATAACCAAGGGTTTGACCGCAGTCCGGAGGACAGCTATTCAGGATGGAGAGTTTTTGCATATTACCCATTCCCCGGAACCTTCTGGCCGACAAACGGATCCACCGATGACGTTATGATCCGGCTTCCTGAGAATTTTCGTACCAACGAACGGGGCGAATTTGACCTGGGTATCTATCGAATCAATCTGGCCATTGTTGAGGCAGTAGTGAGCAAGAAAACCATCAGCATAGAGCCGACTGATGAAAGACAATTTGGCGTAGATCTCAACAAAGATGGCGAACTGGCCATCACCGATCAAATAGTTTATGGATGGGACCCAAGAAATAACATCAATATGTCCTATGTGGGGCGCGCAAAAGTTGACCTGCAACAGGGACTGGTTCACTTGGCGGCAGGACTATTTCCTGTGGGTACGGAATTCCTTAACAGTGTCCGATATGTCGATTTTAAATCAGATGGTGAAACAACGCTCTCTCCACGAATGAAAGAGTTGCGTTATATGAAAAAGCGCACATGGCGAACATATTCAGACCTTGAGGAGGCAGCACTCAATGAGGTCAAGGAAAAAAACGATTTCCCTGACCGTACCCGTCAACTTCTTGGTGACCTGGAACATGGGATCAACAATAATACAGGCTGGCTGTTGCAGGGGTTTGTTGAAGACAGCTCCGGCAACCTGCGGCCCCAGAGTTTTGAGGAGACAGCGTATTGTATTGGCTGCCATGGTGGTACAGGTGTAACTACAGACTCTACATACTCTTTTACAAGGAAGGTAGACAGCAGTCACTTCCAGGCCGGATGGTTCCACTGGACTCAGCGGGGGATGAAGGGGCTGAACGAACCGAAGATACATATCAGAGATGCCGGTGTCTATTACGAATACAGCTACTATCTGATGTATAACGGATCCGGCAGCGAATTCCGTCACAATCCAGAGGTGGAACAGCAGTTTTTTCATCCTGATGGAACTGTGAAAAAAGAGAAGATAGACCAGCTCCATGATGACATATCGATTCTTCTTAGTCCTTCCAGGGATCGTGCCAGATTGTTCAACAAGGCATATCGTACAATAGTCATCGATCAGGATTTTATCGATGGCCGGGATGTAAATGTGATCGGGATGTCCAGAGTTTATAAAAGTGTTGAACAGGATCTCACTACAGGAGTCAAAAAAGCAACATCCATTAATGATTTTGGTTCAAGATTTGGTTCCCATGTCAATACAGCTAAGCAAAACTCTTTCCACAAAGATGGAATTACAGAAAAAAGTCAGCAGCAGAAACTAAAAATAAACCGCATTAGCGGCAAGGGAATGAAGGGCCCCAACGGCCGGAAATATGAGGTCGACTGGCAGGGTATAATCCATAAAAGCAATTACAGCCAAGGAATATCGGGTGTGCATTTTACCTTCCCGTCTCGTATTACTTTGCCGACACGATTTATCGTACCACCCGGAAAAAATCGTGCCTGCTACACATGCCATAGACTGGATTATCCGGGAACTCAGAGCCCGGAGCACCTGAGCAACATAATTGACCCCGTTGATAACCAGGCTGAACTTACCGCAAACATGACCCGATTAACTGACAACCCCGGGCGAGATTTGAATGGTAAGTGGAGTCCAGATAGAAGCAGGATTGTCTATGTCTCTAATCGTAGTGGTGATGACCAACTCTGGATGATGAGCAGTGATGGCTCAAACAAGCGCCAACTGACGTCGGGACCAGCTACTGCTGCCTGGCCTCAGTGGAGTTTTGACGGAAAAACAGTGGTATACCTGTCATTCAATCAAAAAAGTGACACCTACTCCATTGAATGTATCGATATAAACTCCGGTAAGCAGGAAAGCATCATTCACAGTAACAGCCCTATGGCGAGACCAGGATTTCATCCCGATGGGTCTGCCATAGTTTATGCAGCACAAATAGACTCTAATTGGGATATCTGGTTGATAGAAAGGGGTACCGCCAGGAAATACAGGTTAACCAGCGATCCGCAGATGGAAACAAATCCCCTATGGAGACCCGATGGTAAGGCTCTGGCATATAAGGTGGCGCCCAGCGGAGAATACCCCTTGACCGAAGAGTACTTCATGACTTTTGAGAATGGATATGGCAGTCCGGAAATATATGCCTGGAGCGGCCCACAGTCAGTTCAAATGAGTGATTGGAGTCCTGATGGAAAAAAGATTACATACACCGCTGAGATAATAAGCGACAGCTACGGTAAAGATCGGGTGACGTATGCCGCAATGGTTTCTGAGGTATATTTCGAAAATAACCTGGCAGTAATGAAGAACATAAAAGTCTTATCAAAAGGGATGACATTGGGCGACCGTGGTCCGGTATTTTCATCAGATGGAAGTGCAATTGCCTTCTGGGCGTGGGACACTTCGGCAAATGCCACTCTTTGGCTTTACAATGTTTCCAGTGATAGCACTGTTAGATTGACCAGTGACGGAAATGATATGTACCCGCAATGGGGAGGCCCTGATGGGAAACGACTGCTGTTTTCATCTACCAGAGCTGGAAACAGTGATGTGACGGTATTGTTATTAGCCCCTCATTGCCTCAATTCAATGACACATATTCCTTGAAATAGCTGTTCATTTCCCCCTGAAGGAGCTGGGCGTACACATGAATTCGCTATAATTCATTTATTGCAGCAGTTGAGTCCAGGATTGAAAAGGTACATTCTGCCCCCTGTATCAATGTTATGTAATTAAGAGGGGTCTTGTACAGTTAAGTACTTCGGGTACCTTTTTTATGTTTCTGAATTGGCGTAAATAATGTATTGTTATACGCGTCAGGATAGTTTTGCGATGGTCGCAGGAGGTTCAGTCACATCATCTGTGAGAAGCCTGCTTTTTTTTTTGGGGGAAAAGGTGAAGAAATGTTTCTGAGATATTTTTATTTATCGCTAGTTCTCTCGGCAGTATTGAACCTTTACAGCAGCAATGCTTTTGCAACTGACAGGACGTTCCAGCCAATTCCAACTTCCCCCCCTCCTATTACAAAAAAACCTATTATTAAAACACCTGCGACTAAAACTTCCCGTGGAGTGCAACCAGTTACTATGTCATCAAAAGCGACTGGTCAGCCGGGGTTTTGCTGTAAAGACGGTGATATAACCAGGGCTACGGAAAGTAGTTGTAGAATGAGAGGAGGTTTGTTTTTCTTGAGTGAAGGGGCTGCAGAAATCCGCTGTGCTCAGAATCACGGCTATTGCTGCAAAAATAGCAAAATAACTCAGGCAACAACAGATATCTGTAAAAAGGATGGTGGCATTTTTTACCATTTACTGCAAAATGCCAAAAAGTACTGCAGAGGCTATTGTAATTATGATAAGAAAACCCAGCGAATGACCCGTAGACAATGCCAGCGAGTCAAAGGTGAATTTTTTGAAACTTCTGTTCTGGCCCGGAAGAATCTTATTAAGGTGAAACAACAGAGCGTTGTTCAAAAAAGTTCTTTTTCCAGACCAGGCAGGCAGCTGCGGAATGCGTTGCCGGATCTGGTGGTGAAGTCTGTTTCCTGGTCATCCAATCCAGTTGAAGGACAACTGCTTGGACATACTTCCATTCTCAATATTACGGTTAATAATAAAGGACCTGGATCTGCAAGCCCGAGCAAGTTGCACATTGGTTGCAAATCGCTCACAGGGACCAACTGTCCAAGCTCCCTAGTAGGGGAAATTGATGTGCCAGGGCTGATTACCGGGGAGTCAATGTCATTTGCGTGGCCATCTCCAACAGACCAAAAATGGCTTGAAGGCACCTATCGGATGACCTTCACGGCAGATTATCAATTCAATATGGTTGCTGAATCCAATGAGAATAATAATACAAAGATTTTGACTTTTACAGTTCCATCTAGCATGGAACTTCTTAAAAAACTTCAAGTTAAGCCTGTTAGTAACTTGAAAATAATGGCTGATATGGACCTCGAAGTTGTTTCGATTACGATTTCAAACAACAATCCTTTTCCCCAAGAAGAAGTGACTGTAACTGCTATTGTTCAAAATACAGGCAAGTTAAAAACGCCAAGCGTCTATTCAAAATTTACGTTCTGGAATACAAATGGTGGAGGCCCGGGAAGCACTTTCTACACAGTCTCCCCCTCTGTTCCATCTCTGTTTCCCGGACAAACATTTAAACTGGAAACAACCACAACGCTGATTACTCTTGCCGGGCATGTAGGAGTTGTAGCAGAGATCGACCCTCAGAATTATCTCGAAGAATTAAATGAGAATAATAATAAGAAGACACTTTATTTTGATGTGATATGTAAAAGTGAGCTTGCCTCTTATGACTATACAAAGCCGAAACCTGCAAATATACAAGGTTTAGCTAAGATAGGAGAGGATTTTCAGCTGGATGTTTGGGTTTACAATAATGGTGGGTGTGCTTCAGAGCCCGCTGTTTTAGCAATCCAGGGAGTCGGGGTGAGCCTCGTTACATATACTATCCCGGCAATTTCTAGAAACAGTAAAGTGAAAATCCCAGTAACCCTTAGATGGGAAACAAGCGGAATAAAAGATTGTGAGATTATAGTAGATTACACAGATGTCAATAGTGAGTCGATTGAAAATAATAATCGGATGCCATTGATCGTGACTGTTGTTGGTGACTGGCCGAATACTGAATAAAACTCAAAAAAGAAAAACAGTCATATTTCCCCCACCCAAAGAACTCTCCTGACTTGGAAGGCATAAGGGGATGCGTTGTCTTTGCAGCGGACGAGCTTCTGGGTAGCGGGTTTAAGTCCAGTATATTCCTTGTTGCGGTAAGTAACAGGGCGTGATGTCATTTACATGATTGTTTTATTGCATCGTTTACTCCCGCACTCCACCAGAAAGATATCGGTGGTCTGTCACCCTCACTGTTTACGCCAAAAACAATGAAATCTTCTTTTCTACTGATGACGAGGAAATGATCAGATCCTTTGCTTGTCAGTGATGGGCCGTTTCTACGTTGAAGTTCGGAGCAGGAGGGGAGGTATTCCTCAGTGCGGATTTGAAATTGTCTTTCCCTTGTATCTACCGTAACTGTTTGCTTCTGCTTCTGGGTAAGGGCGTATGAGTATCCTGCAATTATTCCAATGAAAAGAACAAGGAAATAAAGGATAATTTTTTTCATTTGGATGACCTTTTTATGTCTTTGTTTTTGCGTTTTACTGTCCTGTTCAGGAAAAATACTGCTATTGTTTTTTTTTCAAATACTAACAGTATACATGATAGAATATTTTTGTTGTAGTCAGATTCTGTTCTCTTGGCCCGGGCTGAGAGGGTGTTTTGAGAAATATTCAGGAAAAGGAAGAAGTATGCGACTCCCAATTCTCTTTGTCTGTTTTTTATGTTTTCTGGTCATCGGCTGTGACTCATCAGGTAGCAACGAACCGACAAGTCTTAATAGCCCTGCCATGAGTGAAAAGGTGGATCCCGTAAGTATGGCGCCCGTTGATCCGACAGATACCTTTCGGGTCACAGCAGGTACGCTTCAGGCAACCATTAAACTGAGTAATGCACCTGCGGATACAACGGTATCAGCGCTGTTTTACTATGGGGAAAATGAGAAGAGGGAGATTGCCAGGGATGCGATAGTCACAAATGGCAGCGGTTATTTGAGTTTTTCCCTTAATCCTCCAGAGAGCGGCTGGCCGCTGGGAAGGTATCAGGTGGAATTTTACCTTGGCAAAGAGCTGAAAGAAACGCTCTCTTTTTATATAAAAGATACATTGCCGGGGACGGCTAAACCTCCTGCAATACCTGCTGTACAGGATTCACCTGGCTACAGGATGTTTGAGGATAAACAGTTCGGTTTTCGCTTTGAGCTCCCTGATACCTGGAATTTCAAGGTGATTGGTAAAAACAGTGACTACCTGTTCCAGGGCCCTCAGGAAGTCGATGAAGGAAAAATTGTAGTCATTGTCCAGATGATTGACACACGATTACCTCCCAAGTCTACACTGGATGATGAAATGGAAAATCAGATCAATATGATCAGCCAGAGAGATGGCGCACAAATTGTAAAAAAGAGTGTCTTCCAGGTTGCAGGAAAGAGTGCCCCTTTTTTTCTCGCAACATATCCTGCCAACAACCGGCAGGATGAGCGTGTTGCATGGGGGCACACGCAACTGGGACTGCAGAACGGTCCGATTATTCTGTTGATCAGTTATGCCGCACCAAGAGATGTTTACCAAAGCAAGGTTGATCTTTTCCAGCATATGATGGACAGTTTTCGCCTGAGCCCACCTGAGGTCTGATATAGCTCTGCCATAACGTACTTCTCTGGTGTTGAAGGAGGGGTGTTAGTTGATAATACTTGTTGGAGCGCACATGTTGCGATTATGTGTGAGTATTATTTCTGTTTTGTTTTTTTGAAGGGTAGAATACTGTAGGTAACCTTTCCGTTAAAATTTCCTCCCAAAAAAACTACCCGATCGTCGTCATCGTAATCACTCTTTCTGGAACGTTTTATATGCCCAGAATATATTTGTGCTTTTGCTACAATATCCCCAGTATCATCGGGCCATATGTGCTCGACTGAAATATGTTTCTGTCTCTTGCCGGGATGAATGAAAAGGGCTAAAAGTTCTGAAGATAACTTTTGGTTTAAATTAACAGATATAGCGCCCGCACCGGTACCGGATAGTTCACACCTGAGAAATCCACCTTGAGTAATGGTAAAAAGTGTTTTTGCCTTTTCCTTAGTTTGCAAAAATTCACGGATGCCGGAATGTGGAACCATTGTGTCAAACTCTGCCAGCCGAAATGAAAAATTATATGTTTTTACCGGTTGTGCAGGTATGAATGGGATTTCAATAGTGATTCTTTCTGGTGGTTGCGTCATCGTATCATTTTTTAACTCGAAGGTTTTTTCAGAGTATTGGATGTCTGGACCGGTTAGGCTTAATTTATATGTTCCAACTGGGATGTTTGCATAGAACTTATTGTTTCTTTCTGACACCTTAATCGTTGTTTTTGTATTGGTTTTAATTAATTTTGCCTGGTGTTTTTTTGTTAGAGGCAGGTCAAGTTCAGGATTGGTTGGGAGGAAATATACACGCTGTTTCTTTTGTCTCGAATGATTGCTGTCATATTTTTTGGCTTTTGCGTTCGAAGATTTAGCGGTACTATCTTTTAAGTTCAGTAAATTATTGAGTCCTCCTTGTGCTGTTGTCAAATTGGTATCAAGTGTTTTGCACAGGTCATCAATATCAGGTTGAAAAAATATTGCCGCCTGAACAACGGTAGTAACATCCGGTGGACTTTCATCTGATGTGGTGATGGATTTTCGCCAGCTCCTGAATGTAAAAGTCATTGTGTTCTGGCCTTCACCAAGTTTTCCCAACGAGTAGTCATCTATCTTATATTGCACCACGTCTCTAAAGGCGATTTCCAGGTCAGTTTTAGTCTTTGGGTCGCCATTCCGGTAATAATAGGAGAGTAAACGTTTGGATTGTGCCAGGAGGGTGTCCTGTTCAGTTTTGAGATCTTTGGCCTTTTTGATCAGATCATTATGTTCCTGTAACAGTTTTCTGCCCTGTTGATAGAGTTGGCTGGAGAGCTGTGAATCTTCTGCCATAAGCTGGTTCTGCTTCTGTGCGCCCTCCAGGATTTCTCCTCCTTCAAGCAGAGGCGAGATGGCGTTCTGGATTTCCTCGCACTCAGCTTTACGGGCAGAGAGCATGGCCACCATCTGTTTCAACTCTTCAACGGTGCGATTGAGGTTTTCTGGATTGTCACCCGCTGTATGGTGGTGTGTACGTGTTGCGTTGGCGAGTTTTATTGTTGTGGCAGTTGCCAGCAGTACTTTTTTAGAATCAGTTTTTAAGGCATTGATACGGCTGGCATCCATAAAAGGTTTTGCCTTCTCAGCTGCCTTGAGCAATGCGTCACTACTTGTGAGATTTTGTTCGGATGCAACTAAACGACTAAACACTGTAATATATTGTTTGTTGAGATCTGCGAAGTGTTTTCTCAGGTCTGAAGATTTCTTCTGCAGTGTCTTGAACTCGGACTCCTTGTCTTTGACTTGAGAGAAGAGTTTTTTTAACTTGGCAACAGCTTCCTGTCCCTGACGTTTCTGCTCACCCTTGTTCTCGGCAATAATCCGGTTTGATTGCAGAGTATCGTAAACAACCCCTATGGAGGACTCCGTTAACTCGTAGACATTCAGTGCATCACTGGCCAAAGGGATACACTTGGCCCCCTGGTAGGCACCCACCAGCCATCCTTTTTTTTGTCCTTCCTTGTAGGCGCCGACAATACCGCTCAATCCGGAAAGGTTCATGGCTGCATTCTTCAGATACAGGCCGGTGTCAAATCGTGTTGTTTTGGTTTTGGTATCATAGTAGTAGGCGTTTTGTCCCGCATCCCACAGTGAGAGGACACGACCAACAATCCCCCCTGTTTTTTGGACTTTTTTATACCTGCCATGGCTTGCAACTATTTTGCTGTTGCTGCTTCTGGCTTTGGCGAGGGCCCTTTCGTTTGCACTGTGCTTATTCAGCTTCGCCAGAGCCTGATTCTCAATATACTGCTTTCCTGATTTGCTATGTGCAACGGGAGAATTGGAGGTGTTCCCTGTGGCTATCAGTTTGTTGGATCGTGTTGGATTTGTTTTGGCAGCAGTTAAAACTTTACGCACCTTTTTGATATTCTGTTTATTTTGGCTGCTTCCGCTCTGCAATTTTTTAATGTATTGCTTGTTTCTGTCCAGTTTTCCTTTAACAAGATTTTTTGTTAATGCGTCCAGATGCATTGTGTCGCTGAAGGCATCTGTGCTCTTGCCGGAGAGCAGGCTTTTGAGGTTGTAATCCTTCACTTGTGCCTTAAAAGCCTCGCTTTTACTGACGATAAGAGTTGTATTGTCATTCTGGATGTTTTCGTGATTTTTGAGGTCTTCTTGTATTAATCCGGGCTTTGCTGGAGTAGCAGATACGGTCCCGGGAAGGAATCCTGAAACCAGAAGAAGAGCCAGTGCAATACTCAAAGAGATGCAAACATAAGACGGTTTTTTATGCTGGTGAAACGTCATCTGGCACCTCCCAGAATCCTGTTTTTGACTTTTTCAACATAGGCGTGCAAAACACTATCGAGGTTTTTGTCGGCCAGGAGGCTGAAGGCAGTTGACAGTGCCGCATCTGTTTCTCCCTGCGCATCCTGCAGGATAGCAATAGTTAACCCCAGAACTGGATCGTTGCCACGTTTCTGTATATTCTTGCGGATAAGTGCAATTGCAGAAGTTTCTTTTTGTGCGGAAAAAGCCACAAAGCTCATCTGTATAGCAGCCGCTCTACGTTTATCAACTGGACAGAACGTCATGCGTTGCTCCGCAAGGGCGAAGGCTACTTCAACGTTGCCCAACTGATGATAGGCTTCCACCAATCGTGCCAGGAGGGGATCTTCTGCAAACGATTCGAACACGGATTCATACAGGTCAATGGCCAGTGCTGTTAAGCTTGGCGAATTCACCTCCATGTAGGCATCTGCCAGATCAACGGTAATTCCTTTGTTGTCAGGCAGGCCAACGGTTGCCTTTTCAAGGTAGTCTATGGCACTGAAAAGTTTGTCACGGTTTTTTTCCACAACAGCCTCGGCAAACAGGTTTGCACCACGGTCATGCCATTGCAGAGCATTCTCAGTCATGTATCTGCCGCGGAGCTCTTGCTCTTCTTCTGTCTTCTGTTGAATAGAATTTGCTAACCAGTCTGCACGGGCTGTTACTTTATGAACGTCTGCGGCACCTGGTGCCAGGGTGCAATATTTTCTATACGCCAGAACCGCCTGATCCGGCACACCCTGTTTTTCCAGCAGAATACCAAGATTTTTATAGGTGAGCGCATAGTGTTCATTGCTTTCCAGAGCTCGAATATACGCCTGTAACGCATCATCGAACCTGTTGAGCTTTCGCATGACCAGGCCGAGATTGTTTAGAGTAACAAAATTGGTCGGGTCTTTCTCGAGGGAACGGGCAAGGGTAATACGTGCTTCCTCCAGTTTTCCCTCTTTTGCCAGCTTGGTTCCCTGCTTTTGTAATTCAAGGGCCGTCAATGCTGCCTGCTGTGCCAATGGAGCAGCATTTTTATCTAGTGGCAGAAGGAAAGGGGAATCACCAGCTGTCGGAGCAGGAGGGGAGCTTTCCACTGTTTCCGAAGGAAGAGAAAAGGGCGATGTTTGACTGCTGGCAGGGAGAGCCTGAATGGAAAGTAAGGTGTAAAAGAGTAGTATCCAGCCAAGTGAAGGGGCAAGTCGTGGGAGCGGCATCAGCGTTCCTTCCTTTTTTTACGGGACAGCAGCTTTTTCATGTCTTTTTTAGTTACCAGATCCTTTTCCGAATTATACACATCATCCAGTAATGCTTCGGCTGGCATATCTTTTCCATGTGTATAGGTGTATTTTTTTACACCGTAACGGAATATCCCTACTTTTCGTAAAATGAGCAGTAACTTGCTGAATACCATTCTCATAGAGTTGTTTGCTGGTGTTTGTCAGATTAAAAGTATTCTCAGTATCTATGTAATCATAGGTGAGTTGCATTGAGCAGCTTTTTTTTGGAAAATATGTAGTATCTCGAGTTTTATATTGAAGTTCCACGAGTTATGCAGAAAATAATCGCGAGGCCGTTACGAATTCAGAGTGAGGGCTTGAGTCTGTTTAACTTATTGTTTCTTGACAGACTCCGCCAAAACAAAACCAACTTGATTCTGGTAGATTACTTTATACCAGTCACCATTTTGTGAAAGGATCTGCAGTACCGTGTCAGCAGGAATTTTTGCAAGTATATCAGCATAAAGATTATCCGCCGACTGGAGATATGTCAGCCCAACAGCTTTTATATAGGAAGGTACATTTTCTTCCGCAAATTCTTCTGAAATCTCCATGTCTGTTATCGCAGTGGCAGGATTTTGTTGTATCTGTTCGGGACTGGTGCGTAACCCAAGGGCAGCCAGGGTTGCACTGTCCATACGACCTGTAATCAACAACTGATGATCTTTCTGGTATTTTTTAAGGGCAGTTCGTGTATTTCTTCCCATCAAGCCATCTGCCTTCCCCGGGTTGTACCCTTGCTGAAGCAACACCTTCTGTACTGATTTTAACTGCGCATTGTAACGTCTCTTTACCCCGGAAATTATACCTCTGTATTCCCTTGCTGGCGGCTTCCAGCTTTTCAAATAGCAATAAGAGTCAGAAGTGGTGTAGTCAAAGGCCTGGCAACGTGAATCCCGCATACACAGGTTGGAGCATTGTTGAGCATTTTTTACCCTGAAACTGCTGTAATCACCGCCGGGGCGCTGTGTGTCCTGTCTGATATGTATCTCTGTATCAGTTGTGTCCACAGTGGTTTTTTTTGAAAGATCCGGCCGCTTAAAACCGGAAACTACACCGACGTAATGTCTTGCCGGATAGACTCTGCTTTTCAGCCAGCAAGAGTTGTCACTGTCATAAAAATCGAATGCTCCACACCGTTGGGATTTTTCACATTGTTGAGCGCAGTCTTCAGCACTTGCTGCTCTGAAATGAGTATAATCACCACCTGGCCGCTGCGAGTTGTATTCAAGGTCAATAGCTTTGTGTTCTTCTGCAGAGGCAGTTGATGTGAACAGGGTGAGTAGTAGTATTATTACAAATGCTTGCATTGTATGCTCACTTTTGGCAACATTGTCGAATGGATGTCCTCACATCTGCTGAAAAAGTTTTAGATAGTTGAATTATGATATATTTTGGATTGGAAATCAATATGTCGATTGCAGATTAATGGTAAAAAACATTTCTGAACAGCTGGCGATCCATGGTATCATGAGTGGCGTACTGGCTGTTTCTCGAATCCGTAACGGATCCGTTGTTGTTTTTTTGATAACGTATTGAAATGAAGGTGTGAAATTTTGCAATCAGGTGTGGTTGGAAAAAGTACTCGCCTCTCTCCTAGAGGGGTTGTGAAACAGCGAACTGGTGAAGATTTTGTCTGAACCAGTCTGGATAAGTCACCGGGGAGTTTCTCATAAATTTGATGAAAACAGTTATGCGGCGTTTCAGGCTGCCTGCGATGCTGGTTTCTCTTGGCTGGAAACTGATCTGCACTGCACCCGAGACAATCATATCGTTCTCAGTCACGATGAGGAACTGGGCAAGGTGTCACTGGCCACGGGGAATATTTCTGCGTGGACACGGGTGGATCTGGAGCAGATCCGGTTGAAAAGAGGTGGAGAGTTTTTATTTCTCGATGACTTTATGGCAGAGTTCAGCCGGCAACACTGGGTGTTTGACATTAAGCCGAGTACAGCAGAGCAAACCATGGTAGTTATCGGGAGACTGTTGAGAAAAAATCCGGATTTGATCCGAAAGATAATCTTTCTCTTCTGGGATGAGTTGGTACAGAAAGCCTTTTTGGATGAATTCCCCGAAGCTGTCTGCTTTCCAAGGGAAGCGGAGTGTTATCGGGCTGGTATCACCGCCTTTCTCGGAATGGCCTTTCTGGGGAATATCCGCAAAGAGAAGATTTATTCCGTGATGCCCTGCGAGTATGGTTTGAAACTGCTCTCTGAACGGGTGGTACGGTGTTTTCACAAGCGGGGTGCCAAGGTGCTGGGATATCTCCCGGTAGATCAACGGCAGGTTCGGTTGTGTCTCGATGCCGGGGTCGATTATATTCTCAGCAATGATCTCCCTGTGAGGTGATCTGGCAGGAAGGTGTGTCGCAATTAAAGCAAAATGTAGCCCACTGGTACTTCCAGAAGGGTGCAGCGACGGAGCAGGAGAAGAATTTTTATAATGCCCTTAATCTGCGACGCAAAACAATCACGGAGTCATTCCGGACCTAGACAGTGTCTCGGGTTCTATTGCCAAATACCAGATAGCCCCTGCCGTATGCCTTGACATAGTCCCTTCCATCTGTTTCTTTTTTATAGAAATTGATCTCAAAAATGGTGTTGGCCAGTTTCTCCGTGTTGTTTTCCATCTTCAGGGAAAGAGGGGGGCTCACAGTCTATCAAGGGGTTTTTCTGGAAAGCTTTTTAGAGTTGTTGGGTAAGCACCTTAGTGGTAATTCCAAATTCCTGTTTTAAAGAAGCTTTCACGGGTTCTTGTTTTTTTTATTTCAGTTTATTTGGTGTAAGGCACTAATGGCACTACCTGCAAGGTTCCAGTGGTTACAAGAGCTCTGCACCTCGGTTTAGAGAAAAGTATCACTACTGAGCGAACCCTAGTTAGATTGTCCTCAAAAAGTCACAACCAACTGTTATTGTAGAGTAAAGACTTTAAAAAGGTAGTACTATATGCAAGCATACAGAGCAATACTCAACAAAAGGCATGCACATGATACGTTACAAAAGTA
>Ga0256840_1000550_pt1 | contig 37925 bp, 35 predicted proteins | sample 355202metaG_FD_185969 | JGI IMG/M metagenome (GOLD analysis project Ga0256840, IMG submission 185969) | Hydrothermal vent microbial communities from Mid Atlantic Ridge, Atlantic Ocean - 355-202 | ecosystem: Environmental > Aquatic > Marine > Hydrothermal vents | place: Atlantic Ocean: Mid...
AGTAAAAATCACACCTTCTTAGAAGGTGGCTTTGAAAAGCCCCTAAAAGGGGTCGTGAATGACGTAATTAAAAATTTAAGGTTCATTAAGACTAGTAGGTTTTCAAAACCTACTAAGGTCTTTCTCTACCTCGCTCAGAGTCTCCTGCAAGGGACTCTGAGTATTTCAAAGACATGCAGCGTCCTCTACGAGAGACTCTGAGGGAGAGTAATGCTAAAAAACAAACGATCGCAATACAATTGCGACCGAGCTAAATTTGCCTGTTTTTCTAGACCTAGTAGTTTTAAAGCCTACTAGGTCTAAAAACAGGCAAAGCCATAAGAACATTACCTTGCCCAAAGGACAAGGTTTTCTAATTTGTAATAAATTAATAAAGGGTGTATATCTAAAGTTTCATTTTGAATATACACCCTTTATCTGTACCTTAGCAATATGTTAATAGCGCGAAATCTACATAATATCATCAAAGAATACTTCTATGATATCCCTGTAACGGCTATTATAGGCGCCAGACAGGTTGGTAAGTCAACGTTGGCAAAACAAATATTAAAGCATCACAAAAATGTCACTTACATTGATTTAGAAACAAAAACAGACAAACAATTATTAGAAGAACCCATTCGGTTTTTTCAAGTAAATAAAGCTAACGTTATCTGCATAGATGAGGTGCAACTATTACCTGATATTTTTTCAGAAATAAGAAGTTTTGTTGATAACAATCCATCCGCTAAATTTTTAATTCTCGGATCCTCTTCACCAGAATTATTGAGGCAAAGTGCTGAGACATTAGCAGGCAGAATATTTTACTACCAGCTAACGCCATTTTTACGCAATGAAATCTCTAAAACCATTGATTTTGAAACCTATTGGCTAAGGGGAGGGTTTCCACGCAGTATTTTAGCACGCAATAACCCTCTGGCATTTACTTGGTTAGAAAACTATATAAAAACATTTTTAGAAATAGATATAAGAATGTTTGGGTTTAACATTGCTCCTGAGCCTTTAAATCGCTTATGGAAGATGCTTGCCCACACCAACGGTCATGTTTTGAATTATGCGCAACTAGCCAATGCAATGGGGCTAAGCCAACCTACCATCAAACATTATGTGGATATATTACACCATACATTTATGCTTAGAATTTTGCCTCCTTTTTACATTAATATAAAAAAGAGACTCATTAAATCTCCTAAAATATACATACGTGATACTGGCATTCTACATACTTTACTTAGTATCAATAGTTTTAGTGCGCTGTATGCGCATCCCACATATGGCACTTCATGGGAAGCCGTCGTTATTGAGAATATTATTAATAAATACAGTGATTGGCAACCCTTTTACTACAGGACAGCCAAAAGGGTTGAAATAGATTTGGTATTAACAAAAGGAAAAAAAATTATCGCCATAGAAATAAAATCTTCAACAGTGCCTACACTAGCCAAAGGATTTTGGATTGCACTAAAGGACATAGATGCCTCCGAATCTTATGTGATTGCTCCCGTTAAAATGCCTTATCCGTTAAAAAATAATGTGATGGTATATCCATTGGATGAATTTTTGAAGAAGGATTTATAGATTAGCTTGATGCACTATTTGGCTAATCCTTTATTGATGAAAAATGGCACGAGGCATTGATATCTGTTGGTGCATTGGGTCTTGTTTGGTTGTTTCTGTATTTGCTTTATCGTAACTGATTGTTTGTTAAAATATAGTTCCTAAACCCCTTTTTGGATTCCCTCAAAAGGCAGCCTCACTGTGAAAAAGCAACGTATGCGGAGAATACTTGTGTTAATCCCCTTAAATATGCGGAGAATAATTTATATATTTGTAGCATAATGAAAATGGTAAAATACATTTATGAATATAGTAGTTGGCCTAATTTTACTTGGAATGAAAAAGAAATTCAAGAAATATTAGGAAAAGTACGGCATTTGCAAGGAAAAGTTTTTGGACAAATTAATGCGTTAGGATTTTCTTTAAAGGAGGAAACCATGCTTTCCGCATTGACACTTGATGTGCTTAAATCATCAGAAATAGAAGGTGAGATACTCAATTACGAACAAGTGCGTTCGTCAATCGCCAGAAGATTGGGCTTGGAATATGCCGGAATGATTTATTCAGACAGGTATGTTGAAGGTGTTGTTGAGATGATGCTTGACGCCACACAAAATTATCAACAATCTCTTGACAATGAACGTTTATTTGGTTGGCACGCAGCTCTTTTCCCAACAGGGAGAAGTGGGGCGCATAAAATTGATGCAGGCTGTTACCGCAATGGGGTAATGCAAGTTGTTTCTGGTCCACTGGGGAAAGAGAAAATTCATTATCAAGCACCTTCACCAGAGAAAGTAAAGGATGAAATGGATATGTTTTTAAATTGGTTTAATAGTGATGCTAAATTGGATCCGGTAATTAAATCGGCAATTGCACATTTTTGGTTTATTATTATTCATCCTTTTGACGATGGAAATGGTCGTATTGCCCGAGCTCTTTCCGATTTATTACTCGCACATTCCGATGGCAGTTCCCAACGTTTTTACAGTTTATCGAGTCAGATATCATTAGAGCGAAAGGTATATTATGCAGTATTGCAAAAAGTTCAGCATAATGATGGTGATATCACAGAGTGGTTATATTGGTTTCTCAACTGTTTGTACGGAGCTTTGAAAAATACAGAAGAAACAATGGATAAAGCATTCTATAAAGCTGATTTTTGGGACAAACACAAAGATTCAGTATTGAATAGTCGTCAACGCTTGATGCTTAATAAACTTTTTGATGGCTTTAAAGGTAAGCTTAAATCATCAAAATGGGCTAAAATAACAAAGTGTTCCTCTGACACAGCATTACGAGACATAAAAGATTTGATCGAAAAAGGAATATTGAAACAAGAAGAATCAGGAGGACGAAGTACAAATTACGAATTGAATGAATTTAAAAACACTGGCGCTAGTCATGTATAAAATAATTGCCGAGATGGTATAGGAAATGGGTGTATTGTAGCTCGCATAAAATTTGTTTGTAATTTAAAAACCGCAAATGCTGCAATCGGCTACTATTCTTATCCCACATCATATAAATACGACAGAATTCTGTTTGATTGATTCTAATTGTATAAATTTACGCCAGTAAAAGTTTTTCTATGGCGCAAAAAAATAAAAAAGTACTAGTCACCGGAGCCGATGGGTTTATTGGTAGTCATTTGGTGGAGGAATTACTCGATCAGGGGTATAGTGTTAAGGCATTTTGTTATTATAACTCCTTTAACACTTGGGGCTGGTTGGATACTTTTCCCAAGGAAAAATTAGAACAAATAGAGATTTTTACAGGAGATATCAGAGACCCAAACGGCGTAAGAACTGCTATGAAAGGTTGTGACATTGTCTATCATCTTGCCGCACTCATTGCCATCCCCTATTCATACCACTCACCAGATAGTTATGTGGATACCAATGTAAAAGGGACATTAAATATCATTCAGGCGGCAAGAGATTTGAATATTGAAAGAGTGTTGGTAACCTCTACTTCCGAAATATATGGAACGGCTCAATACATCCCGATAGACGAAAAACATCCCAAGCAACCACAGTCTCCCTACTCAGCTTCTAAAATCGGCGCAGACTCCATGGCAGATTCGTTTTATCGTTCATTTGACATGCCTATCACCATTGTACGACCCTTCAATACCTATGGTCCAAGGCAATCTGCTAGGGCTATCATTCCGACCATCATCACACAATTGCTGAATGGTTTTGACGAAATTAAGCTTGGAGATTTGACTCCCACTAGAGATTTGCTTTTCGTAGAAGATACCGCCAAGGGTTTTATAGCCATTGCTAACTCAGACAGCTTAATTGGGCACGAGTGTAATATTGCTACCAACTCAGAAATTGCCATGCAAAAAATGGCAGATACTTTAATAGCCTTAATAAATCCCAAGGCAAAAATAGTACAAGATAAAACTAGAATCAGGCCAGAAAAATCCGAAGTGTTTAGGTTATATGGTGACAATACTAAAATATTAAAACATACCGATTGGAAAGTAGCACATACCCTAGAACAAGGGTTACAAAAAACAATCGATTGGTTTAGTGACAAGAACAATTTAAGACAATATAAAGCAGGAATTTACAATGTATAAGCAAAATATATTTTGCACATTACAAGCAAATAGCAACACTTCATGTACCAAGACACTGTAGATTTTATAAGAGAAACATTTCAGGAAAAAGAGAAATTCATTCCATTACATGAGCCCCTTTTCATTGGCAATGAGCGAAAATATGTGTTAGATGCCATAGACTCAACATTTGTCTCTTCGGTTGGAGAGTATGTGAATCGTTTTGAAGAAATGATGTGTCAGATTACAGGTGCCAAGTATGCCATTGCTCTGGTCAATGGAACAAATGCCATTCATCTATCCTTGCTACTAGCAGGTGTTAAGCCCGGCGACGAAGTTTTAACACAGTCATTGACTTTTGTTGCTACCGCCAATGCTATTAGTTACTGCAATGCCACACCACATTTTGTAGATGTGGACAAAGAAACATTAGGGCTATCTCCATCCCTTCTTAAAAAATATTTAGAAAAAATAGCAGTCATCAAAAATGGCGTTTGCTATAATAAAACGACCAATAAAAAAATTGGCGCCTGCGTGCCCATGCATACCTTTGGTTTGCCCTTGTATATAGATGAGTTGGTAGCAGTTTGTAATGAATACCACATTCCTGTGGTGGAAGATGCTGCCGAATCAATAGGAAGCTCCTTTAAAGGCAAGCATACAGGAACATTTGGACTAATCGGAACTTTCAGTTTTAATGGGAACAAAACCATTACGTGTGGTGGTGGTGGGGCAATTGTTACCAATGATGAAAGCCTCGCTAAAAAAGCAAAACACCTCACCACCCAAGCAAAAATACCGCATAAATGGGAATACAAACACGATGCCATAGGCTATAACTATAGAATGCCAAACTTAAATGCTGCCATGGCTTGCGCACAGTTGGAGCAATTAAATAGCTATGTCGAAGATAAAAGGGTACTTTCTGATTTATACTTTGATTTTTATAAAAATAATAGCGAAATTGAACTAATTAGAGAAGTGAGTGAAGCGCATGCCAACTATTGGTTAAATGCTGTTTTACTAAAAGACAAAACACAAAGGGATGAATTCCTTGAATACACTAACGCAAAGGGTGTGATGACTAGGCCAATTTGGGGCTTGATGAACAAATTAGAAATGTTTAAGGATTGTCCAAAAAGTGATTTGACTAACGCCAAATATTTAGAGGAAAGAGTGGTTAATATTCCAAGTAGCGTTCGGTTAAAATGAGTAAAAATAAAATCATATTGATAGGAGGAGGAGGTCATTGCAAATCGTGCATTGAAGTAATAGAATCTACCAACCAATATGAGATTGCAGGAATCATAGACACTGCAGAAAAAGTAGGCGAAAGAATATTAGGGTATCCTATTATTGGAAGTGATGAAGATTTAGAAGAAATTAGAAAAAACCATGACATTGCACTGGTTACTGTTGGGCAGATTAAGTCTGCTGCTATTAGAATTAAACTTTTTGAAAAAATCAAAGCACTGAATTTTAAACTGCCCACCATCATTGCCGCCACAGCACATGTATCAAAGCATGCAAGCATCGGAAAAGGAACAATTATTATGCATCAAGCAATGATCAATGCTGATGTTACCATAGGAAACAATTGTATCATCAATACCAAAGTATTGATAGAGCATGACACCCACGTAGGCAACCACAGCCATATTTCTACGGCAAGTATATTAAATGGCAATGTGCGCGTAGGCAATGAATGTTTTATAGGCTCCAATAGTACTTTTGTCAATGGCATCGCTACCGTAGATAATGTATTCGTCGGAATAAACTCCGTAGTGAATAAAAACCTAAAGGACGCAGGAATTTATGTTGGAAACCCTATTAGAAAGATTAGGTGATGGGTAGGACATTAATCATAGCAGAGGCAGGGGTAAATCATAATGGCGATATCAACCTAGCAAAAAAACTAATTGATGTGGCTGCAAAATCAGGTGTGGACTATGTAAAATTTCAAACCTTCAAAGCAGATAAGCTGGTCAACAGAACTGCGAAAAAAGCTACCTACCAAAAAGAAAATACTGGCAACGATGGTACCCAGTATTCAATGCTAAAAAAGCTTGAACTCACAGACAAAGACCATTATGAGTTAATAGCACATTGTGAAAAGAAAGGCGTAAAGTTTTTATCCACGGCTTTTGATTTTGAAAGTATAGCATTTTTAAAAGACAAATTAGACTTTTATAAAATCCCTTCAGGAGAAATTACTAATTTGCCCTACTTAGAAAAAGTTGCCAAATTAAACCTGCCAATAGTGATGAGTACAGGCATGGCAACCTTAGAAGAAGTAAAAGATGCTTTTGGCGTGTTAACCAAAAATGGTGTTGATAAAAATAACATTACAATTTTGCATTGCAATACAGAATATCCCACACCCATGAAAGACGTGAACTTAAATGCCATGTTAACCATTGGAAAAGCGTTGGATGTTAAAATAGGATATTCAGACCATACTCTGGGAATAGAGGTGCCGATTGCTGCCGTTGCAATGGGTGCAGTTTGTATCGAAAAACATTTCACATTAGACAGAAATATGGACGGACCAGACCATAAAGCTTCTTTGGAACCTGCTGAATTGATAGCCATGGTACGAGGGATTCGCAATATCGAAATAGCTCTTGGCAATGGCATCAAGCTGCCTTCTGAAAGTGAAAAGAAAAATATAGTAATCGCACGAAAAAGTATTCACCTAAAACATGACATTGTAAGTGGGCATGTATTGAAAGAAGGTGACTTTATCATGATACGACCAGGAGGAGGCATCTCCCCGATGGCATATAAAAATTTGATTGGGAAGAAAACAAAAATGGCTTTACCTTACCAGCATAAACTAAAATTGGAAGACTTGGAATGAGGATATCATTATTAACAAGTTCGCGTGCCGATTATGGTATATACCTTCCATTGCTAAAAATATTGAAGGAAGATCCTTTCTTTGATTTAAACATTATTGTTTTCGGCACACATCTTAGCAAAAGTCATGGACATACTATTGATGATATTATAGCTGACGGTTTTGAAGTGGGACATCAAGTAAAAACCATTCTAGGCGATACCCCCAAAGAAGTCTCTCTAAGTATGGCGTTAACCATCCATGAATTTTCGGAGATATGGAATGTTGAAACAGAAAAAACTGACTTGATAATATGTTTAGGAGATAGGTACGAGATGTTTGCGGCAGTTACTGCTTCAATTCCATTTGGCATCCCTATTGCACACATTCATGGCGGGGAAACCACCTTAGGAGCCATTGACAATATATTTAGGCATTCCCTAACCATGATGTCTACCTATCATTTCGCATCCACACAAGCACATGCTGATAAAGTAAAGATGCTTATTGGTACAGAAAAAAATATTTTCACAATCGGAAGTCTTAGTTTAGACAATTTGGATTCAATCAAATTATTGTCATTGGAAAAATTTAAATTGAAATTTAATATTGATATGTCGAAGCCTACCATTTTAGTAACTTTTCATCCTGAAACTATTTCGTTCGAAAAAAATGAAGAATATGTACATATACTTTCTTCCGTTTTTAGCGCATTACCCGATTTTCAGATTGTCATCACCATGCCCAATGCAGACACGATGGGCAATGTAATTAGAAGCGAATTTGAAAGTTTAGGGACAAAGTATAATCATATCATTACTGTAGAAAATTTCGGAATACAAGGGTATTTTACAATCATGAAGCACTGTTCTTTTTTGCTGGGAAACACCTCAAGCGGCATCATCGAAGCTGCCTCATTTAAAAAATATGTTATAAATTTGGGGGATAGACAAAAAGGAAGAGCTGCCGGGGAAAATGTTATACATACGAAAATAAAAAAAGAAGTTATCTTGCAAGCAATAAAGAAGCTAACGTTAGTGGGAGATTTTCAAGGAGAGAATATTTATAAAGGAAATAACCTTGCCTCCCAACAATTAATTAAAGCGCTAAAAAATATTTAATGGATGCTACCAAACATATCATCAGTGAAAGCACTACCCTTAACCAAGCCCTAAAAAAACTTGACAAGCATAGTTCGGATATTTTATTGCTCTTTGTAGTCGATGACAGCAATAAATTAGTAGGATCCTTAACCGATGGTGATATTCGTAGGGGTTTAATCAAGGGTAATGACCTTGAAGATGCTGTAACTACGATCATGTACAAGGATTTTATATATGCTACAGCACCTACAATTGAAAAAGTAATAAAGGCCATCAACGTCAATAATATAAAGTTACTGCCAGTAGTAGATGCTAATGAAAAATTAGTTGAAATTATAAATCTACTTACCTATAAGCTAACCCTTCCTATCGAAGCCTTCATTATGGCAGGCGGTGAGGGACAGCGGTTACGCCCACTCACCGAAAAAATACCGAAGCCGCTATTAAAAGTAGGAGAAAAACCCATACTAGAACATAATATTGATCGATTAAATGCTTTCGGAATAGCAAAAATTCACATCTCCATTAAGTACTTAGGACAACAGCTTAGAGATTATTTTGGTAATGGAAGCTCAAAAGGTATAAATATCGCTTATGTCGAGGAAAATGAACCATTGGGAACAGTTGGATCTGTGTCTCTGGTTGATAATTTCAATAAAGATACCATTTTATTGATGAATTCCGATTTGCTCACTAACATTGATATTGCAGATATGTACAAAGCATTCATCTCTAAAAAAGCAGACTTAATGGTGGCTACCGTTCCCTACAAAGTAAACGTGCCCTATGCGGTGATGGAAACAGAAAATAATAAAGTAGTTTCTCTTAAGGAAAAACCTACTTATATTTATCAGTCCAATGCAGGTATCTATTTGTTTAAAAAAGAAATTGCTGATTTAATACCAAAAAATCAGTTCTTCAATGCAACGGATCTGATGGAGCGTGTCATTGCGTTAGGAAAAAATGTGATGTACTACCCTATATTAGGTTACTGGCTTGACATTGGGAAGCATGAGGATTATAAAAAAGCGCAGGAAGATATCAAGCATATTAAATTATAAGATGAAAGGGTTAATTACTATATGTGCAAGAGGCGGTTCAGTTGGTGTTCCAAAAAAAAACATACAAATTATTAATAATATTCCACTAATTGCATATAGCATCAACATGGCTGAAAAGTTTGCGATACAATACAATTGTGATATTGCCTTATCTACAGACAGTAGTGAAATTAAAACAGTAGCTGAAAATCAGGGACTTGTAACTAACTATGTAAGGCCTAGTTATCTTTCTACCAATGAGGTAGGAAAAATACAGGTTATTAAAGATATCCTTCTTTTTACAGAAAAAGAAAGTTCTATCCAATATGATTATATCCTAGACTTAGACGTAAGTTCACCCCTACGTACGTTAGAAGATTTAATAGAAGCCTTTAAAATATTTATGGGGGATTTGAATTGTTTAAACCTATTTTCAGTGAGTCGTGCAAATAAAAACCCCTACTTCAATATGGTAGAGAAAAATAAAAATGGCTACTTCAGTTTATGCAAGAATATTGGCGTTGTTAATAGCCGTCAAAGTGCCCCGCCAGTCTATGAACTCAATGCCTCCTTTTACTTTTTTAAACGAAATTATTTTAATAGTTGCTCATTACATGTAATCAATTCTAAAAGTTTAATATATGAACTACCTCATATATGTTTTGATATTGATGAACAAATTGACTTAGATTTTTTTCAATTTCTAGTGGAGAATAGCAAATTAGATTTTACCTTATGAATATTCTAATTATTGGCTACGGCTCCATAGCAAAAAAACATATAGCTGCCCTTGAATTGATGGATTTAGACTTCCATTTTTGGGCGTTAAGAAGTATTGGTAGCAACCCAATGAATGGTGTGAAAAATATATATGACTACAATGAAATTCCAAAAAATATTGACTTTGTAATTATATCCAATCCCACAAATAAGCATATAGATACCATCAAAAAACTAGTACCCCTAAGATTACCTTTATTCATTGAGAAACCGATAGCGCACACCCTTGACAACCTGAATGAAACCATCTCTGCAATAAAAAACTATAACCTTATTACTTATGTAGCATGTGTGCTTCGCTTCCACCCTTGTCTGTTATATGTAAAGAAATATTTAGAAGAAGGTGTTCAAAGAATTAACGAAGTAAATATTTACTGCGGTTCTTATCTCCCAGACTGGAGACTCAATGAGGATTACAAAAATATTTATAGTGCACAAGCAGCTAATGGGGGCGGAGTACATTTGGACTTATTTCACGAAATAGATTATACGGTCTGGCTATTTGGAGACCCTTGGAAGTCATCAGGTATTTTAGAATCAAAATCATCTCTTGATATTGACGCTTTCGATTATGCCAATTATACATTCAGATATGACAGCTTCAACGTAAATATGGTATTAAATTATTATCGCAAATTCCCAAAACGAAAAATGGAAATAGTCTTTAGTGATAAAATATGGGAAATAGATTTAATTAGTGGTGTAATAATAGAGAATGATGAATACGAGATTTTTAAAACGCACACCTCTATCGCCGACTTATATAAAGAACAACTTAACTACTTTATAAACAGTATAAAGCGACAACAAGATACAGAAAATAATTTTGAATCATCTGCGAAAATTTTACAATATTGTTTAAATTATGAATAGGCTAAAAGATAAAATAATTGTTGTAACAGGTGGCAGTGGGTTGTTAGGAAAAGCATTTATCTCTCACATAAAAAATGAAGGGGGAATTGCAATTAATGCTGACATTAATTGTGAAGATCGATTGGGTAAAAATGAAATTAATATAGACATCACTTCAGCCAAAAACATAGATGAGAAAATTAATTTGCTTATACAGCATTTTGGGAGAATAGATGGGTGGGTTAATAATGCTTACCCAAGAACTAAGGATTGGGGAGAAAAATTTGAAGATATCCCTTTTCAATCTTGGGAACAGAATGTAAGTTGGCAAATGAATTCCTATTTTTATTGCATGCAAAAAGTACTGGAGATTATGAAAAACCAAAAATCTGGTTCATTAGTTAATATCAGTTCTATCTATGGGGTTGTTGGTCCTGATTTCAACATTTATGATAGTACCAAAATGACTATGCCAGCAGCATACTCAGCAATAAAGGGAGGGATTATAAGTTTGACTAAGTATCTGGCTGCTTACTATGGCAAGAGTAATGTTAGAATAAATTGTGTTAGCCCAGGAGGTATTTTTGATAACCAACCGAAGTCTTTTGTACAATATTATGAAAACAAAACTCCCTTGGGTCGAATGGCAAACCCGGAAGATATTGCGCCAAGCATCACATTTCTTTTATCTGAAGAATCAAGATATATCACAGGGCATAACTTAATTGTGGATGGCGGATGGACTTCTATTTAATGTAAAGAAAGTTTAAATTGTGTGTAAAGAAAATATATTAATTGTTGGAGACTATTGTCGAGAAGATTTCTTGATGCCATTTGATCAAGTAAAGGATTGTTTAAATTTATATTTTATTGAATATACATCCAAAGATGAATTAAGAAATTCTGATTACAAAAAATATGGCACAGCCATTTTTTGGAAAGATTTTTCCGACGCATATGACCTGCTAAGAAAAATAAAACCTAATAAAGTTTTGTTTTATTTCATCGAAACTTATAACCATGTCGCACTAAATGTAGCAAGTAAGTCCAGTGGCATTAAAACATACCATTTGGAACATGGCATTAGAAACTATGCTATATCTAATAGTGTGAGTAAACAGACTGATGCTGATATTAACATTTTTAGGAAATTTAACCCTTTTACTATGTATAATAGGGTTAAGAATAGGTTGTTTTTTGCCAATACAGTGAAAAAAAGTAATGACACCGATAGAAAGGCTCTAAATGAATATTATGAAGTCAGATCTACAAACAGTATTTTAGATACTTTTAAAAAATACAAAGCCCGCTTTAGAATAGCAGATCATTATATCTCTTTTAGCCCTGAGATATTTGAATTTCATATAAAAAACGACCATTTACCAAGTACCCATCCAGTTACGTTCATTGGCGTTCCAGGCTTTGACAAATATTCAAATATAGTTTGTGAAGAAAATCTAAATAATCACATAGTATTTATCGATCAATGTCTTCCAGAGCAGGGGCTCTTAGCTTGGAGTCAGGACTACCGTAAAAAAATAATGAAACAAATCAATGATTTAATCCTTGCGCCCAAATCCTTAAACATGTATGTCAAGAAACACCCCCTAAGTGATAGCAAAATATGGGCTAATATTGCTGATGAGCATCCAAATATTGTTTTGTTAGACAATGATGATGATTTAAAAAAAATACTATCACGAAATAGAGTTGTCATTGGATTTAATTCCACTTTATTGTTGCCTTTAATAGCACAAAATCATACCATATGTTTTAGTTTAGAAATACATCCAAATGGAGAAAAATATAGCGAGTTCTTAACGGTATTTAAGTCAATAACTCCCGTATATACAATTGAAGAATTAGCCGACAAACTAAATAATATAGATAACATACATTTTTACCAATCGAAGTATAAAGAAGAATTCATGAGAAAATGGCTGTCAATATTTGATGGCAACTCAATTGAGCGTTTTAGTAAAATATTACTCGATAAATTCTAACTTTGAAACAGCTGTTTTATTAATATAGCAACCTTTAGAATTTATCCATGATTAACAAAACAGCTGAAAATCTGAGTTCAATTAATACCCTAAGACCAAAAATTAACATTTGTTGCATTCAGACCTTTAACCCACCAACAATAAATTATGAAAGAATATAAATTAAAAGAAGGTTCCTCTGTGATTCTTGATTTGATACGAGGAGTTAGTGCACAAATTGTAGTGGTTGGACATGGGATAAGTTTTTTTGGAATATTCACATTTCTACATGAGCCTAATTTTCCATGGATACAAAATATTGCTGTCCTAATATTCTTTTTACTCTCTGGGTTTCTAATTTCTTACTCCACGGTTAGGAAAATATTAATTGATAACAACTACGGTTTTAAACATTATTTTGCCGATCGGTTTTCTAGAATCTATACCGCATTTATTCCTTCAATTATTTTTGTTTTAATTATAGACTTAATAAGTAAAAGACTACAGCCCTTATCATATGCATATGCCGAAGTTTTTGATGTAAAAACATTTATCGCTAATATATTCATGCTTCAGGATTATCCTATTTTCTCCTTTTTACCGAATAACTCAATAATGAGTTTTGGTTCTGCCAGACCATTTTGGACTTTAGCGATAGAATGGTGGATTTATTTGGCATTTGGATATTTGATGCTTGTAATTCTTAAAAAGAATAAAGTAACAATTTCAAACCTGATGGTATTATCTTTTTTTTCCATTGTACCAGTATTTAATTTAATTATGGGTAGAGGTAATGGATTAACAACTTATTGGGTATTCGGATTAATAGTTTACATAGTCTCTACTTTAGATATTCTGAAGGAAACAAATCAAAATTTTAAACTCCTTTTTGCTATACTTTCTACCGGCTTGGCACTAAGTAGAGCATATCTAAAAATGGATGCTTATGATCCTATTTTTGCATTCCTATTAGCAATTACATTATGGCTAATTATAGATATTTATAAAGACAAAAATATCTCACAAAATACAATTAAAATAATTAAATATAATGCAAGTTATTCATATACTCTGTACCTAGTTCATTATAGTATCCTATCGTTTATTAAAACTCATTTTGATAATACTGCAAGCCCTTACTTATTATTTATAATCGGGATTGTAAGTGCCAATATTATAAGTATTCTAATTGGCCGTTACACCGAATTACGTTTAACCAAAAAGGTAAAACTATTTCTTTATTCCAAAATTGATGATGGTCGAATATATAATGAAAAACCACGCCTCTAAGCCCCATACTGAATCGTATGTGATGCCCGCATATCATACGGATTTTTCAAGTACGTGAATTTTATGTACTCCACAAAATTTGCATGGATTAACCAAATTCTCTTCCGTAGAGTGGTACGAAAATACTGGTTTTGCTACCCCATCCACTTTACAATTAACTCAGAACAAAAGAAATCTAGTTTAAGTCGCAGACCTGGTGTAAGTTTGAGAACCTTAAGTAATGATTTTCATTTTCTGACCGACAGAAAATGGAGATAGATAAATGGGGGTTTAGGTTGGGTAATTAAACTTTTGTTTAGTTCTTAATAGTTATATTTGCCCAAATGAAATTACGTAAATCTTTTAGTATATATACCTTCGTGGGATTTTTTGGTGCAGGCATTGGCTTTTTTGTAATGCCCATACTCACGCACTATCTGACACCTGAAGATTATGGTACCCTTTCCCTTTTTAACACCTATGTAATGACCTTGATGCCCTTTATTGGCATTGTTGCTACGGGCCTGATTTCCCTCGAATATTATAACAAAAATAAAACCATAAATGATTTTAGGTCTTTATTTTCCTCAATTTCTGTCATTCCAATCATCCCATTTGTGCTTTTTTTAATTATCAGTATTGTATTTAGAAACCAGCTAGCACTCCTTATTGATATTCCAAGTAAGTATATATTCCTCATTCCTGTGCTGGCTTTTTTGACCATTTATATGGAACAAACATTTAATTTTTTAGTGATTACCAAAAATGCCTTAACCTACGGAATTAGCAATATTAGTAAGGTGGTGCTAGAAGTAAGTTTGACGTTATTTTTTATTATTGGATTAGACATGAACTGGCAGGGGAGAATTGGCTCTTCACTTCTAGCAGTCTCCGTGTTCGGGATTTTTAGTTTTTTTTATTTTCGCTCCCAAAAACTACTCACCACTCAAATAAAAAAACACCATATAAAAGCTGGAATAGCCTTTGGTTCACCCCTAGTATTACACGTTATTGGCAAGCTGGTGGTCAACCAATCTGACAGGATATTTATTGCCAAAATGATTTCGCTAGAAGAGGTGGGCATTTACAACAGCGGTTATATTATAGGCACGATATTATTAATAATTTCAGGCGTTTTTATGAAAGTGTATTCTCCATTTCTATACGAGCGCTTGGCAGATATTACCGAAAAGAAAAAAATAGAAATTGTACGATTTTCTTATGGCTTTGTTGCGGTGCTTATTGCCATACTCCTATTCATCACCCTTGCCGCACCATTCTTCTATGAATATTTCATTGATATCAAATATATTGGCGGCATAAAATATGTTTTTTGGATTGGGCTAAGTTATCTCTTTTGGGGAGGATACTTGATTTTTTCAGGTTATGTTTTCTATTTACAGAGAACAAAAATCCTATCAATTCTATCCATACTAAATGTAGTGCTAAATCTGGGGCTTAATTATTTACTTATTGGAGAATATGGCGCCATTGGTGCGGCGTATGCTACCGCGTTGTCGTTTTTTGTGATTTTAGTATGTATCATTGCAATTTCAGCGCGGATATATCCGATGCCTTGGTTGAGTTTTAAAAAAATAGTGTATGGCGATGCTAGATAGAATAGCGGGAAGCATTTATGGACGCTCAAGAAGTGTCCATTATAGGCATAGGTACCTAACCTATTGTAACAGGGATGAAGTTCATACTTCCTTTGGATTTAATGGCACCGATATTAGGCTATATGGAGATGGGGAGATTTTTCTTGGGAAGAAATCATACATGGGGACAAACGCTACCCTGCAAAGTGCGGAGGGGTGCAAAGTAGTCATTGGCAAACGGTGTCAAATTAGTCATAATGTACGAATCTATACTGCAAGTGCTGATCCAAATCAAGATTTCACCAAAGAAAAAGTAAAACCCAATAAGCTTGGGGATGTCATTATTGGTAATGGAGTTTGGATAAGAGCGAATGTTTTTATAAACCCAAATATTACAATAGGCAATAATACGGTAGTAGGGGCAAACAGTGTGGTGACTAAAGACATTCCTGACAATGCTATTTATGGCGGTGTGCCCGCAAGGCTAATCAAATATAAGCGTTTTGAATAAAAAAAGTATACTCCATGTTATAGACTCTTTAAAAACAGGAGGAGCAGAGACATTGCTAGTGGGCATTGTTCGCTCCCTTCCCTCATACAATAATATTATTGTCACCTTACTGCCTGACAATGATTTTAGAGCGCAGACAACCTCTATGAATATAATTTGTTTACATTATAGGAATAAACTGTGTCTTCCAAGGTGTATAAGGACTTTGAGAGCTATTATTAAAGAAAATAAAGTAGATATTATACATAGCCACTTGTTAACAGCTACATTTATTGCACGACTTGCCAAACCTAAAAGTATTCCTTTGTTATTTTCAGTGCATAATATTCTTTCGAAAAGTGCTTTTAAGTTAAGTAAATTGAGTTGGTTACTAGAAAAAGCTACTTACCGAAAATCTCATACTGCCATATTTGTTTCTAACGAGGTTAAGAGGGATTATAAATCTACAGTAGGGATAAGGGGAAGTCATCACGTCTTGTATAATTATATTGCTGATGAATACTTTAAAAAAAAGTTAAAAAGACAAGACACCAATGGACAATTGCCTATCAGACTAATATCTGTAGGGAGTTTAAAACCTCAAAAAAATTATAGCTTTCTAATACATGCGTTGAAAAATTGGGACGAACAAAACTATACCCTAGATATATACGGTGATGGCCCCCTAAAGTCTCAACTATCTAACGAAATAAATAAATTGAACCTACAAAAAAACATCTTTCTAAAAGGAAAAAAATCAAACCTTTATGATATTATTGTTAAATATGATTTATATATTATGCCTTCTATTTATGAGGGCTTTGGTATTGCACTTTTAGAAGCAATGGCGTTGGAAATCCCTACATTAATTGCTGATATAGCTGAGTTAAAAGAAGTAAGCGAAGGTAATGCTTTGTTTTTTGATCCGTATGACTATAATAGCTTAATAGAAAAGCTAAAAGCTTTTAAGGGTAATCCTGCAATCGCTAACGATAACAAAAAAAAGGGGAAATTGAGAGCCTTAGAATTAAGTGATAGAAAAAAATACATGGCTACTTTAACTACAATTTATAATAAGAATGAGTGTAATTAGTAAGATTAAGACAGTTTTTTGGTATTTAGGACGACCCAAGTATTACAACCAATTGTACAATTTGGTTAAACTTAGATTATTTGGTGATAGAAAAGAAAATACAAGGACTCTTTCAGAAACTTGGTGTGAACATATTGGGTTAGAAACTCATGAAGCTCTAAAAATATTGACAGGTAATGATTGTCCTGAAATAATAAATTTGTATCCGAAAATTTTCAAAGCTGCAAAGGAAATTGTTAAAAATTTACCCGTTAAGATGGGAGGTGCAGGAAATCTCACCTTGCTTTATCATTTATGCGAGTATTCTAAGGCGACAAATGTAATTGAAACAGGGGTTGCAAATGGTTGGTCATCATTAGCCATTCTTCTCTCTTTGCACAAAAGAAATAATAGCCTCCTAATAAGTTCTGATATGCCCTATGCCAAAATGGGTAATGAAGATTTTGTAGGTTGTGTCGTCCCTAATAATTTAAAGAATAATTGGGAACTTATACGAATGCCTGACAGAGAAGCTCTACCAAAAGCGTTCGCTAAAATTGAAATTTTAGATTTATGCCATTATGATAGTGATAAAACATATCAGGGAAGAATGTGGGGATATCCAAAACTATGGAAGAAATTAAAAAAAGGAGGCTACTTTATTTCTGATGATATTGGTGATAATATAGCGTTTAAGGATTTTACAGATGGTTTAGGTATAGAACCGATAGTAGCTAAACAGGGCAACCAATTTATCGGTATCATTCGAAAATAATATGCCGCAAATACTTTACATATCTTATGATGGCATGACGGATCCATTGGGGCAATCGCAGGTATTACCTTATATCATAGGTCTTTCAAAAAAAGGTTATGACTTTACATTATTGAGTTGTGAAAAACCTTCAAAATACGAAAAATATGCTTCCCAGATAAGAGAAATAACCACTATGTATGGAATAGATTGGCATCCATTACCATTCACATCTAGCCCTCCAATTCTTTCAAAAATAAAGGATCTCTACATACTAAAATATACTGCGAAGAGGCTGCATAAGAAAAAGAAATTTGACCTGATTCATTGTAGAAGTTATGTGAGTGCAGATGCTGGGAATCAACTGAAAATGAAATATAACGTTAAGTTTCTTTTCGATATGCGTGGTTTTTGGGTAGATGAAAGAGTAGATGGGGGACTTTGGAATCAGAAAAATCCGTTTTATAAATGGTTGTATAAGCACTATAAAAAAAAGGAAGCAAGCTATTTGAAAAACGCCGACATGATCATTTCCTTGACAGAAGCAGGGAAGTCAGAAATGAGGAATTGGAAAAACGGAAGTAACTTGCCTATCAAGGTAATCCCCTGTTCCACAGATTTTGATTTGTTTAACCTACAAAGTGATACAACAAAATTAAAAAGTCGTGCCAAATTAGGGTTAAAAGAGAGTGATTTGGTAGTAAGTTATTTAGGATCGCTAGGGACATGGTATATGCTTGATGAAATGCTCGATTTTTTTGAACTCCTAAAGCAAAAATACCCAACCGCCATATTCTTGTTTTTGACTCCTGATAATCCGGAAATAATATATAAAAAACTTTCAGGAAGAACCCTTTCAAAGAAAGATGTAATTATAAAGTTTGCGAATCGTAATGAGGTATCTGATTTGCTTGCCGCTTCAGATTTTAGCTTATTTTTCATTAAACCTAGCTATTCGAAAATTTCTAGCTCCCCAACAAAACTAGGTGAAATATTAGCCAAGGGAATTCCCGTCATTTGTAATTCAAAAGTGGGTGATGTCCAAGAGATTGTCACTTCTACAAAGGGTGGGTTGATATTAGACAATTTAGATAACCAATCTTATTTAAGGGTTATAAATGAAATCCCTAGAATGTTACTTATGGACTCAATGAATATCAGAAATAAAGCATTTGAATATTATAGTTTGAATAAAGCGGTTGATAAATATGAAGAATGTTACAAAACTATTTTAACTTAGAAAAAATTGCTTGGTTAACATACATATGTCAAATTCTAATAAACGAATCTTATTTTTAGCACCTTATCCAGTAGATCTAGCACCAAGCCAAAGGCTGAAGTATGAACAATATTATGACCATTTTAAAGGAGCTGGTTTCAAAATACATACCAGCTCCTTTGTTTCAAATAGCTTTTGGCGTATCATCTACAAACCGAAAGGTGTTGTCAAAAAAATCTATTTCACGCTGCTGGGATACATCAGACGTACCATTGATTTATTCTCAATCCACCAATATGATATTGTATATGTACATTTATGGGTTACCCCATTGGGTCCTCCCATTTTCGAGTGGCTTGTTTCCAAATTATCAAAAAAGCTAATTTATGATATTGATGATTTAATCTATTTGGGTGACACTAGTAAGAATAATTTATTTATAAAGGCTTTGAAGGGAAAAAACAAACCGATTTATTTGATGAAACATGCAGATGAAGTAATTGTGTGTACCCCGAAACTAGAAGAGTTTGTAAATCAGTATAATCAAAATACTACTGATATCTCGTCTACCATTGATACTGATAGCTATCAACCTGTCAATGACTATAAAAATACGGATAAAATTGTATTAGGGTGGAGTGGAAGCCATAGTACGTCGAAGTACCTATATATATTACAAGGTGTATTATTGAAATTAGCAAAAAAACATGATTTTAAATTGTTAGTGATCGGTGATGCCTCTTTTAAAATTAGGGGGTTAGACTGTGAGACAATTGCGTGGAGCAGAGAAAAAGAGATAGACGAATTGCAAAGAATTGATATAGGATTATACCCGCTTCCAGACGAAGAGTGGGTGTATGGTAAAAGTGGACTAAAAGCACTCCAGTACATGGCATTGGGAATACCTACAGTAGCTACAGCTATTGGGGCAAACTATAGGGTAATAGAGGAGGGCGTATCAGGGTACCTCGTTACTTCAGAAGACGAATGGGTCAATAGATTATCAGCATTAATTATAAACACAGAACTACGCAAGAAAATTGGGGAAAAGGCAAGAGTCAGGGTTGAGAATTTGTATTCGGTAAATGCAAATAAGAATACATATATTGGTATTTTTGAAAAACTAACTAACAACTAATATCAAGCGAAAACTTACCTATAGCGACTTTGAAATCCTAGACTCCATAAGAGGTATTGCGGCGCTATATGTCGTAATTGCACATAGCCGAGGAATTTTATGGGTTGGGGGTAAAGTGTTTTTAGAAGGTAATCCAATGGAAAGCTGGAACCTTGTGGACTATGGTATTTTTACTTCAAGTATGTTAACCAGATTAGCAGTAGAATTTGTGATTATATTTTTTGTGTTATCCGGCTTTTCGATTGGCCATAGCATTAGTAAGTCACAAAATACTGCTAAATTTTATAAAAAAAGACTGTTAAGAATATATCCTCCCTATCTCTTTGCCTTAGTTTGGGCGGGTGTGGTGTATCTTATTACTTATCAACTACATCCTGAGTTTTACAGTAACATATATCATACACCAACATTTGAGAGGTATGCCCGAATGAATTATTTTTTTGAATTGGAGAATATCATCAAAAATATTTTTTACCTCCCAATGAAGGGATTTATTGTACAGTTCTGGTCATTAACATATGAAATCATTTTTTATATTCTCGCTCCGATTCTCTTCTTAAAAAAAAGAATATATTACTATATCTCTGCAATTTTTTTCAGTATTTACTTGGTGTTTGGCGAGTCATATCATATACTACATTTTGACTCTATTCTTCTGAAATACTTTTTCTTATACAATTTTTTCTTTGCAATAGGGTGGTATTTATATTACAATTTTGAAACAATCTTATCATTCTTACATAAAATGAATCGGACAACCTATGTTGTAGTTATATTGTTTTTACTTTTGAGTACTTATGCCATTAACATTTATTTACAATCCGAAACTGTCTGGTCTTATATACCGTCTGGTTTATTAAGTGTTGTTCTTATCCTGTACTTTTTAAAATATAGGATAAGAATTAAGCCGCTCATGGTCTTAGGCAGGTATAGCTATACCTTGTACATTACCCATGTGGCTAGTATATTTCTTTATCACTCCATATATTATACTCTTTTTCCAAATGTAAATCCTCCCTATATTTTCAATTTTTTAGTATTCATTCCAGCTATCTTTTTCTCAATTGGGGTGGCTTATATTCAATATGAAATTGTAGAAAAGAAAACAAAAAACTTACTGAATAAGATGAGGAAAAATTAAGCCGTATTATTCATGTGATTAGCTTGGTGTATATGTGCTATCGGGAAAAAACCGAAGATATATGAGTATATTTCGAGGATTTTGCAACCTGCCTGCCTGTCAGGCAGGCGAAGCAGATGCTCCAAAATAATTGCAAGTTCCCCAAATTTGGGCTATTTGATTTTAAGTGGAATACCAATTAATTAGCTGACAGTAAGGGTGTTACAAATATACTTTGTTAAAGCGGTGAATAATGCGGGTTAAGCCCGCTTGGGTTTAGTTGCCTCATAATTAATAATAATTAATGCCAAAATATAAAATGGAAGAATTGGTATTTTATACCTTACCAATGACCCGAAATTAAAAGTGGTTATACCTATAGCAAAAGAGAAAATTAATGAATATATCAAAAAAGAAATGGCTAGTATATTATTGGACGCTACCTGGGTAACTTTGAAAATGCCGTTTTTAAGTATAACGTAAATAGTAAATATCAATAACATAAAGCTTTCCACAGCCGAAAACAACATTATTACCTTTTTAACCTCCCACAAATATGGTCGGAAAAGTGTAACGTTTATTCCAGCTGGTAGTTTTTTCAGTATGCCAACAGGTGTGTATTCAACTTCCCCCAGACTATAACCAGAAGTATTACCTTTCCCTGACACATATTGCAAGTAGTGTCCTGTGATTTCGGCCGTATCCAAAATATTATCCATAGAATACCTTTCTTTTTTACTGGAATCTCCAATGGTTTTTACTAAAACATAAAAACCAAACACCCCTACTAATACTAAAAATGGTGCTAAAAGAAATCGCAATACTTTATTTTTAATGCTTTTAATTGATCCGAAAATGAAAAATAATGCAAATGAAAACACAAATATAAGAATGATGTAAACCTTAATAATGAGTATTAAATATACAGAAAGCGCAATAATCGCTACGGATAGTAGGTTTGCTTTCTTTCTTGCAATAATATTTTGCATGAAGGCATATATTATTACCAAAAGAGATAAGCAAATTGTATCCTTAAATATACCAGAACCCCATACTATTATGCTCGGGACAAACAACGTAGCATATGAAAATTGTTTATAAAGCTTAGGGTAACTTTTACACATAGCTGTGTAAAAGTACCACATTGCAAAAAAAGACAAAAACCCAAAAAAAGCTGACGTAACTAAAAAACTATTAAAGGTAAATAGTTGAAGAAAGGCGGCTATTCGAACGACCATAGACGTACTATCCGCTCTAAGAAATCTAAAGTTATGGAATACCACATCAATACTTTGTAGAAGTTCTTTTGGGCTGCTAGTAAAAATCTTTACTGCAGTTGGGGGGTGGTGAAAAAGTACTTTGTTTAATAATCTTGCATCATTGAAATAGGCAGTAGTATCACCCCCACCATAATAATAATTATATAAAAGACATATAAATATGCCTCCAAGCAGTTTAAATGTTAAAGCAGGAATAAAATAATTTTTTCCTGGGTGATTTTTAAAATATTTATCTCTAACGTAAATACCAATAAGGAAAAATAGAATTAAATAGGGAAATAGAAGTATATAATCATATGCAGATATGAAATTTCTCTCAAAATTAAAATCATTGGATTCAAATACAGGTAATGAATACATTAGCAAGAAGCATGGAAATAAAAACTTATCCCCACAAAAGTAACTTAAGTTTTGCTTTATTCTAAATTTTTGTATTCTCTGATAAAAAATAATCCCTGAAAATAGCTCTTTCTATTAACCACTCTTCAAAAAATCCTTTATAAACAACAAAAAAACACCACGCCTAAAAAATAGAAATGGTGTCCAATATTTTTTGCTAACAATATTTAAACAATCAACATCGCATCGCCATAACTATTAAACTTATACTTTTCGTTGATGGCTATTTTGTAGGCTTCGTTCATGAGGTCATACCCGCCAAAAGCAGATGCCATCATGAATAGCGTGGATTCCGGCATGTGGAAATTAGTAATCATCGCATCGCAAATCTTAAAATCGTAAGGTGGGAAGATGAATTTATCGGTCCAGCCAGATTTAGGTTTTAATCTATTACTCGCAGAGACCGCTGATTCTAATGATCGCATGGAGGTTGTGCCTACCGCACACACGCGCTTGCCGCTGTCATGCGCGCCGTTGACAATGTCCACTGTCTCTTGCGTCACTTCAAAACTTTCGGAGTCTCTTTTATGTTTGGTCAGGTCCTCTACATCTACCGAGCGGAATGTCCCCAAGCCAATGTGCATGGTAATATGCTTCATGTCAATGCCTTTGATCTCTAAACGCTTCAGTAAGTGTGGCGTAAAGTGCAATCCTGCTGAAGGTGCGGCTACGGCTCCTGTTTTTTTGGCATATATGGTTTGGAATCTATCCTTATCTTCAGGCTCTACTTGCCTGGTGATGTACTTTGGCAGTGGTGTTTCGCCAATGGCATCTATCATACTATAGAATTCCTCGTTTGTGCCATCAAACAAAAACCTAATGGTTCTACCCCTTGAGGTGGTGTTGTCAATGACCTCCGCTACCAACTCTCCTTCTCCAAAATATAGTTTATTTCCTACCCTTATTTTTCTAGCAGGATCTACCATCACGTCCCATAAGAATGCCTCTTTATTGAGCTCTCTTAAAAGAAAAACTTCGATTTTAGCACCTGTCTTTTCTTTGTTGCCATAAAGTCTTGCTGGGAATACTTTGGTGTCGTTTGAGATCATGACATCCCCTTCGTCAAAATAATCTAGCACGTCTTTGAACACCTTATGCTCAATCTTTCCTGTCTCTTTGTGAATAACCATTAATCTGGACTCATCCCTGTTTTCAGCCGGATATAACGCTATTAGACCAGAGGGCAAATCAAACTTGAATTGTGATAATTTCATAAGTATATTTAATTTTCAAAGGATGTGATGGAATTCCTATATAAAAAATATTCATTTTCCGAAAAAGGAAATAAAAGTTTTTTACCAGGTTGTTCCATGTGTATTATTGTAGGGTTAAAAAATCTTTATTTAGAAAATTTAAGTCTGCAAAAATAGTGAATTATTTTGTGAAATTGTAGTAAATTGGGTTTTTAGTTGTGTATTAACCATCTTCCTGCCACTACTCACGGTCTGTGAAGAACATAACATTAATGGTCTGTGGGGACACAGACCATGGGATGATTATTGTAAACTAAAAAAAACAACGCTAAACCGTGGTCTGTGTCTTCACAGACCGCAACATAGCACTAAGAACTAAATGAATAACGCAACATCAGTAAATAGAAACTCAAAAATATTTTTAATTAAAATATGTTTTAACAAATATGCAAAATCGTATCAATAGTCTGTGAGGACACAGACCATGGGGTAGAAATAATAGATGGATTGGTGAATGGTCTGTGGGGACACAGACCATGGGATGATTATTGTAAACTAAAAAAACAAAGCTACCGTGGTCTGTGTCTTCACAGACCGCAACATAGCACTAAGAACTAAATGAATAACGCAACATCAGTAAATAGAAACTCGAAAATGCTTCTAAATGAGGTGTATTTCTGGACAGATACTATTAACGGTTGGAACCATTTGTTAGAAAGTAAGGAGTATAAGTTGATAATTATAAACTCATGGCGTTATTTAGTCAAACTTAAGAACATAAGAATATATGCATTTGTAATCATGCCAAATCACTTACATATCGTTTGGGAAATGCTCGCCCTAAATAAAAAGGAGATGCCTTATGCTAGCTTTAATAAATTTACAGCACATCAATTTCTTGCCCAGCTAAAATCTGAAAAACTTAGAAGTTTTAAAGAGGGTGGCACCGAAAGAAATCACCGTTTTTGGAAAAGAGATGCCTTGGCAATTCATTTGGATAGTAGAGCTAAGGTTGAGCAAAAAATTAATTATATTCATTTAAATCCTTTACAAGAACATTGGAATTTGGTAAAATATCCTGAGGAATATAATTGGTCATCGGCAAGATTTTATGAAAATGGTGTGGATGAATATGGCATATTAACACATTACATGGATAGGTTTTGAGTTGAGAGAGCTGATAGGTGGTCTGTGGAGACACAGACCATGGAGATGGGGACGCAAACCATGGAGAAGATTTAGTGCTAAGCCCGCGGTCTGTGTCTTCACAGAACGCAACAATGGTAACTAAAAATGGTCTGTGGGGACACAGAGCATGGAGATAGGGGGCGCAGACCAAGTAGAAGAAATAAGTAATAGTGGTCTGTAAGGACACAGACCTTGGAAATAAAAATAGCATAAATGAAAAACGTTTTGAAAGTATTAAAACTCATATTCGAAAGTTTCCGCTTTGCAGGTAGCGCACTGAAAGAAAATATACTAAGAACCGCCCTGTCATTGGCAGGCGTGACGATTGGTATATTCTTAATCATTACCGTTTTTACGATGGTAGATTCCTTAGAAAAAAGCATTAAAGGTAGTTTTGACTTTTTAGGATCAAATGTGATCAATGTCGAAAAATGGCCTTGGGGTTTGGGAGAATCGGAATACAAGTGGTGGGATTTCATGAACCGTCCGCAACCCGTATATGATGAGTATGAGTACCTGAAAGAAACTGTCGAAAATGCGGAAGGCATTACCATTATGGCGGTAAGAAGGCAGAATTACAAGAGAGGCAATAACAGTACTGATGGCAAACTGCTATACGGCATTACGCATGATTATCAAGATGTTTATGAGATGAAAATCGAAAAAGGCAGGTATTTTTCGGAAATTGAAATTGACGGAGGAAGACAAGTTGCCATTATTGGTGCAAAATTAGTAGAAGATCTTTTTCCTAATGTTGATCCCATTGGCAAAGACATCACCATGAAAAATAGGAAGTTCAAAGTTATAGGACTCATGAAAAAAGAGGGAGAAAGTATGATGGGCATGCCAAGTAAAGATGAATCGTGCATGATTCCTTATAAAGGATTTCTGAAAATGTACTACAGTGGTAAAAGACGAGGAATAGGATCCACAATTTCTTTGAAAGGACGAGCTGATGACATAGGACTAGTAGAATTAGAAGCGGAATTAACCGGGCTTATGCGCAGAAAGCGTGCCTTAAAACCGAAGGACAAGGATAATTTTGCCCTAAACCGAACAGAGGCGCTTGCCAATGCCATCGGCAGCATGTTTGACGGGATTGGTTTTATTGGAGCAATTATAGGTGGCTTTTCTATACTAGTAGGAGGCTTTGGCATTGCTAATATCATGTTTGTATCGGTCAAAGAGCGTACCAATATCATAGGCATTCAGAAATCGTTGGGTGCCACCAATTATTTCATTCTTTTCGAGTTTTTATTTGAGTCAGTTTTTCTAAGCATTATAGGTGGGCTCATAGGTTTGCTCTTGGTTTACCTCATTACTTTTATTCCCATGGGGTCTCTCGATGTGGTACTGACAACCAAAAATATTACCATCGGCTTAGTGGTCTCTGTAGTTATTGGGCTATTGGCAGGCATCATTCCAGCAGCGCTGGCAGCACGTTTAGATCCTGTGATTGCTATTCGGACTACTTAGGGTTTGGCTTATACTGATTTTAATATTTGTCTTTATGAAAAGAGAAATCTAGTTGTGCATATTATCTGCTCGTTTTAGATCTCTCATACTTCGAGGTGACAAAACCTTGTAATCCACGTTCAAATTTCAAATTGAAAGTATCCTAAGTCATACGTCCTACCGTCTTATGTCATTCAATAAAAATCACTCCATATAAAAAACCCGTTTCACCCTTTCACTAACCTTGGTGAGAATTTCATACGGAATTGAATTTATTTTTGAAGCTATTGTCTTTAGTGGCAGGTCTTTGCCGAAAATGATTACTTCGTCGCCCTCTTCGGCTTGAATATCGGTGACATTAATCATGGTCATGTCCATGCAGACATTGCCAATGACCGGTGCGAATTTTCCATTGATCAGCACCTCGCCTACCCCATTGCTAAACCTGCGATCAAAACCATCGGCATAGCCAATGGCGATGGTTGCGATTCTTGAATCTTGATTGACTTCCCCCCTTCTATCATAGCCAATTGTCTCTCCTTTTTTAATGTCCTTTATTTGTGAAATCCTTGTTTTTAATGAGGCAACAGGCAATAAATTTTCTTGTAATGCCTCATCGTAACCAATACCATGCAGTCCAATACCCAGTCGCACCATCTCAAAATGATAGTCAGGAAAACGGATAATGCCTGAGGACTTTAGGATATGCTTTACAATGCATATGTCCAATTCTTTTTCCATAGACGCTACTCCTGTTTGCAAAATCTCTACTTGTTCTTTTGTGAAATCATCAAACTGCACTCCCTCTGATCCTACCAAATGGCTAAATACAGAGGCGATTTCGATTTGCGGATTCACCTTTAATATTGCTATTAACTCCGTCAAATCTTTGGGTTCAATTCCCAAGCGGTGCATGCCAGTATCTAGCTTAATGTGCACTTTAGATTTGGCATTATTAGTCTTTAAAAAATCTGCAAATTCCCGAATCATGCTTAAACTATAAATCTCAGGCTCAAGTTGATGCTCAATCAGTTTGTCAAAACTTTCCGGAGCAGCATTCATCACTAAAATCGGTAATTTAATGCCATTTTTTCTTAATATGATTCCTTCATCAGGGTACGCAACGCCTAAATAATCCACCTTATTGAATTGCAATAAATTGGCGATTTCAAGGAATCCACTACCATAGGCGAATGCTTTAATCATCACCAATATTTTGGTTTCGGGCTTCAGCTTTCCCCTGAAATAATTGAGGTTAAGTGTCAAAGAATCCAAATTGATTGCCATGACCGTACCATGCACTTTTTGCTGTAGTTTTTTAACCACTTTTTCTAAAGTAAATTTTCTAGCACCTTTTACTAAAATTATTTCGTTATGAAAATTTGACTCCTCAAATTTCTCCAGAAAATCTACTGTATCATTATAGAAAATAGTCGGAATACCTATGTCCTGATGGTACTTTTTAATTGCTGTGCCTATTCCTATAAACTTATGAATTCCCTTGCTACCAATCAGTTCAAATACCTTGGCGTAAAACTGTTTTTTGTCCTGTTCCGTTTCTGCAAAATCCGACAATATCAGTGTTTTATCTTCCCGCTGATTTTGTTGTGACAAAAAATCAAGCGCAATCTTCAAGCCTGCTAAATCATTATTATAAGTATCATCAATCACATAACACTGATTAATGCCTTGCTTAAATTCCAAGCGCATCGCAACAGTAGGAAGGTCATCTATCCCCTGCTGAATGTCATTTTCCGAAACCCTCAGGTACAAACAAGTCGCAATACAGGTCATAATATTTTCTACTGATGCCTTATCCGTAAAAGGAATCTTAAAAAATAGCACTTCACCCTCGTAAGCAATTTCAATATTTGCATATTTACTTTTGTAAGTAATGCTTTTAATCACCACATCGCCTCCTTCATCAAATGACCATGAAAATAGCTGCTGATTTGCATGAAGATTTTCCTGTAACACCGCACTAATATTTTCATGGTTTTTACAGTAAACAATCACTTTTGAATTGGAAAATAGCTTTATTTTTTCTGCAATCTTCTCGTCAATACTACTAAATCCTCGATCATGTGCCGAGCCAATGTTGGTAAATATGCCAATACTGGGTTGAATTATTTTTTCAAGCCGTGCCATTTCATCAGATTTGGAGATTCCTGCTTCAAAAACACCTAATTCGTGATTTGCGCTCAGCTCCCAAACCGATAGTGCCACACCCAACTGCGAGTTATAACTCTTAGGGCTTTTTGCCACTTGGTATTGCTGAGAAAGCATTTGACTCAGCCATTCCTTTACAATTGTTTTTCCATTGCTGCCTGTAATGCCAATCACCGGAATATTAAAAGCGGAGCGATGTACTGCTACAATTTTCTGCAATGCATTCACACTATTTTCAACTTTCAAAATATTTGCTTCGACAAGCGAGGCATAGTCCTCCTCAGCACCCTGCTCAACGATAAATTGCCTTACCCCTTGGTCATATAACTGCTGAATATATTGATGCCCATCATGCACCTCGCCTTTGATTGCTACAAAAATAACCCCTGTCACGATTGACATCCGCCGACTGTCGGTTTGAAAGCTACCAATTGATTGGTCTTCAAAAAAATGAATTACCAGCCCTCCCGTGATTTTTTCAAGTTGACTAAATAATATTTGGTTTTCTTTCACGCTGTAAAAATATTTAATCTATAGCTAAAACCATCTCGTATTGATTGATTTGATTTTCAAAGCCCACCTTCTCTAAGAAGTGCATCGCACCATTTTCTGTTTTTGGAATATTTAAAACCGTTAGTTGTAAGCTACCAGTATCATTATAAATAAAATTTATCAAAGCACTACCCACTCCTTGTTTTCTCCTATGTTTGGCTACGCCCATTTGTGAAATTCTGCCATGGCTTTGATAAATGGCATATCCAACAACCTCCTTACCTGCTAAAGCTACAATAACCTGCTCGTTCTTTAAATTCTTTTCAAGTAAAAAATCGGTGTCTAAAAATGATGGCTCAAAATCTATACAGTTTGTCAATTCACTCCAGTCGATACTGTCCTTTTTAATGATTCGTATTTTATCAGCCTGTCTATTCCCCTCAACAATCTCCTTTAATTTAAAACAATGATAAAAATCTAGCTTTTTAAAGCCAATTTTTTCATATACCATGACTGCCTTTGCATTGGTTGTAATCACCTCCAACACACATTGCTCAACACCTTCTTTTCTTAATTTTGGAATTAGCAACTCATATATTTTAGCAGGGATGTGTTGTCCTCGGCACTCAGGCGTTACACCTGTTCCCCCGTTATAGGCGGTTAGTTTTCCATTATACTTAGCGATACTCGTAAATATAAACCCCACCAATTTTTCTTTATCAAATGCGCCAATCGACAAATCCAAATTAATATTTAGCTTCTCAACAAACTTCTTGTAGAACTCCTCCTCTGTCATTTCAAAACTCACAGCATAGTCTGAAAATGCCTCTTGAAAGGCTTGGTACATCTGACTGGTATCTGTTGTTCTTAGACTTCGAAAATTTAATTGCGGCATTTTCTTCTTTTCCTCAAAACTATTGAATTGATTGTTTATAAAGAAATATAACCATTCATCAAGTTATACGTTGTACTTAAAGGATATTTTGTATCTTTACCTATCATTCTTGCTTATGAAACTACTAACAAGTAAATCTTTTGTCACATTTCTAATCAGCATCTTTTTGGTTGCTGTGATGTTTGACGTTGCTTCTGCAAACGATAACGTCGTAGAAGACGATAAAAAATCTATAGTTTCCACTGTTAAAACGGAGAAAACTAAAGAGAATAAGTCTTCGAAAGTTCAAGAAAAAGCAGCCTTGCAAAAAATTGCTGCCTCAACAGCTAAAAAAAATGTCAACGCAACAAGTAAGCCAACCATCAAACAAAAGAAAATAAAGCAAGACAACTCTGAGTCTGTTTTATCCTATAACTTTATCTTTTATTTGGTTTATGAATTTAAATTTTCAGATATTATCAATTTTGATAAAGGAGGAGAATCTCAAAACACCATTAACAGACCCATTAAAGACATCTTATTTGATAAAGGAAAGAGCCTTTTTAATTGGCTGATTTCTACTATTTCGTATTAGAAAAGAGATTGATTTTCATTTCTAAAACTTAGGTTTAGGAATCCGAATCCATGTTAATCTAAGAATTTATTGATTTCAGAGTCTATACCAAAAACCCTTTCAAGTCTTCTAATTTAATGTTTCCTTCATGGTAAGCTTTACCAAAATGTACTCCCCAGACGCCAATCTCTTCTAGTTTTATGATGTCATCAACAGAGCGGACACCTCCACTTGCTATGACACAAATGTCTGGGAATCTTTTGATTAGCTCTTTGTATAAATCGAAAGAAGGACCATTTAAGCCTCCATCTTTATCGATATCAGTAGTTTTCACGTATTTCAGACCTCTATCATAGAAGTGCTCAATATGCTTAAATACATCCAATGTTGTTTTTTGCTGCCATCCTTTCACAATTATCTTTCCCTCGCGAGCATCTGCTGCCAATGTGATGTTTTCTCTGCCGTAGGATATAATCCATGAGGCAAACAAAGCTTTGTTATTTACCGCAATTGTAGCAGAGGTCACATAATTTGCACCATATTCGTATGCCTTGCTGATGTCTCCATCAGTATGTATTCCTCCAGTGAAATCTATTTCCAAATTTGTATAGCCTGCAATAGATTCTAGCACATGGTAGTTTTTTGGCTTTCCTTTTCTTGCGCCATCCAAATCAACCAAATGTATCTGCTTGATTCCATGCTGCTCAAATTCCATGGCAATGTCTAGGGCGCTTTTATCATAGATGGTTTTATCGGTAAAGTCTCCTCTTCTTATTCTTACGGCTTTACCGTCCATTATCCATATTGAAGGTATAATTTTTATCATATGCTTACAAGTTAGTGGTTTAACCTCACATGATTAGTAACTGATACTTCTAATGTAGAAGCTCTTTAATCAATGATAAAGTTTCATGCGAATGAGAAAGCTACAACAATAAACTGAGATATCAAAATCAATTTTAGAAGTGACACTATAAATTATTGGCAATTTCAACTTTTGTAGACATCACCGCAGGGCGGTAAGACGCCAGAAAAGTAATGATTATAATGCTAATTGCGGTAAAAATAAAATCCGTCACTTCCATTTTTATTGGGTAAGCATCTATCACCGACGATTGCATGCCCATGGATACTAAACCGACGTGTTGCTGTAGCAAGCACACCACAAAACCTAAAACCAACCCAACAATTGCTCCTGAAAAAGCGATAATTGTTCCCTCGGCTAGAAAAATTCTCTTGACTAACTTCGGCGTTGCGCCCATGGAATATAAAACAGCAACATCTTTTTTCTTTTCAATGCCTAGCATGGTCAAGGCAAAAAAGATATTAAATGATGCCAGTGCCAAAATAAAAGAGAACACAAAAAAGACAATGAGTTTTTCCGTTTTGATTGCCCTGAGCAAACTCGCATGTTGCTCATCACCATTCAGCACCTTAAAGTCCTTTCCTAGTATACTAGCAATTCTATCCTTTACCTCGGTAACTTTAAATCCTTCGTCTGTCTTTACTTCTAGCGATGTTCTTTTTTGTCCAAAATCAAAAAGGTCTAATGCAAAATTGAGCGGCACAAAAATATACGACTCGGTATATTGCTGTTCTATCGCAAAGACACCACCAGGCATGATGCTCTTTTTCTTAAATAGTTTACTTGGATCTAATACGCCGATTTTTACATCCTTTGGGTAATAAATCTTAATGGCATTGAATTCATCATCCATTGGGATGGAGAGTTGGAGTTGAATAGACCTGCCCAAAATAGCATAATTGACATTGCCCTCTTTCAATTTAGAGTCCCCCTCGATAATGGTATGCTCAATTTGATTTTGCCTCAAAAAATTATCACTCACACCTTTGATTTTTATAATCATCTGCGCTTCCTTGTACTCTACAAGTGCATTATCCTCCACCACCTCTGTAAGTGCGTCAATTCCTTCAATGCCATTGAGTTGTTGCGTGAGCGAATCTGTCATGATAAATGACTTTCCGTTGCTTGCCTCAATTTTTATTTCAGGGTCAAAAGAGCCGTATAGTGAACGGATGTTTTCTTCTAACCCATTGATTACAGAAAGCACCACTACAAGCGCCATAGTTCCAATCGCCACGCCAATCATTGAAATAATAGACATCACATTGATGAAGTTTTTTTTCTTCTTCGACCAAAAGTATTTTTTCGCTATTAAAAAAGGGAGATTCAAAGTATATTTTCTCTTAATTTTTGGGGGTTACTATTTATGATTCACTATTCTCTGGCGGAATATCCAATTTCTTAAAAATTGCGTCCATTTTTTCACCATACGCTGCGGAATCATCCAAATAAAATGCCAAGTCCGGAACTCGCTGTACCTGCTTGCCTATTTTGTTTCCCAAATATTTACGTATCTCGCTTTTGCTATTATTAATGTGATTGATCAAAGCAATTTTATCTTTCGCCAACATCAGACTGACATACACGCGTGCCACTCCCAAATCAGGAGTCATTTCCACATCAGTAATTGTCGCAAATATATTTCCTATGATGCGCTTACCTTCCTTTTGGAAGATTTCACTCAGGTCTTTTTGAATTAATTTCGAATACTTTTTTTGTCGGGTGCTTCCCATCTTATTCCTTCTTGATTTTGTATTTTATCACAATATTAATGTAATTTCACCATTTAAAATACCATTGGTATCATTATACCCAAAATACATCAAAAAATAGAAATGGTTTGTTAAGTTTTTTTAGAATAAACGACCCTTATAGGCTCATTATTATTGCCATCATATTAATCGCCATCAGGCTGGTGTTATTTTGGGGTGATGCTCAGGTGGTTTCAGAATTGCATTGGATGTTGATTGGCGAAAGCTTGAACGATGGTAGAAATTTATACAGCGATATTTGGGATAATATCCCTCCCTTTTCAGCCACTATTTATTCTTTGATAGATCAGATTTTTGGCAGATCACCGCATGCCTATCATATTATCAGTATCGTATTAGTGCTCATTCAGGCATTTTTGTTTAATGCCGTGCTAATCAAACACAAAGCTTTCACAGAAAATACCTACTTACCTGCATTTATTTATGTGATACTCATGAATGTGTTTTTTGACATGGCAGTACTATCTCCAGTATTGCTTTCGCTCATTTTCATCATCTTAGCATTCGATAGTATTATTACACATTTGGTTACAAAAAAAGACGATCAATTGATTTTCTTTACGGGCGTCTATTTAGGGATTGCTACCCTATTTTATTACGCCGCTTTCACTTTACTCATTGCTACTTTTGCTTCATATCTATTGTTAACAGGAACTTCCGCGAGAAGACATTTATTACTCTTCTTTGGCTTTGTGATGCCCATCATTATTACCGCTATTTACTTTTATTTGAGGGGAAGCGCCAAAGAGTTTTACATTGACTATATACTTTCTATTTTCACTGTAGAAGCATTTATGGCATTGGATTTTGTCTCTTTTATTAGCATTGTCCTTATTCCTCTTCTATTTATTATTATTGCTGTAGTGAAAACATTTTCCGCCATTGGCTACAACAATCAGCAGCAAAGAGTACAAAAGGTCATGTTTTTCATGCTTGCATTGGGCATTGCAGCTTGGTTTGTCAATAGAGAGCGATCCCCCTATCAACTAACTATTTTTGCGTTACCTACCGCTTTTTTTCTTACTCATTTCTTTTTGAGCATCAAGAAAAAATGGCACGCTGAAGTAATATTTAGTGTTTTCTTAGCCGTTATCATTTTTGCAAATATTGCTACTTATAAAGAATACGCATTTACCAAGAAAATTATAAACTTTGAAAGACTCTTGGTTCAGAAAACTGACTGGGATACAATCACCAACGAAAAGAAAATACTCGTCATTGGCGATGACATCAGTGCCTATAAAAACGCCACATTGGCAACTCCTTATTTCAATTGGCAGCTATCCCAACAGCACCTAGAAAATCAGAACTACTACGATAATATCACCGCAATTTTCCTAAATTTTAAAAATAATTTGCCAGAAGTTATTATTGATAAAGAAGCAGTGATGGAGAACCTACAATCTAATATTCCGCTGCTCAAAAGTAAATACAAAAAACACGCAGACAATGTTTATGTTTTGAGATGAAGATTGGAACTTCTAATTTTGGTGCGAAGTTTTGGGGGATGCCGCAATTCAGCGGCACTAGCAACTAATTTTATCCACTCTTCTGCCGTGCCGCCCACCTTCAAATTCTGTGGTTAAAAAAGTCATTACACATTTTTCTGCCAGTGTATAGTCAATAAACCTTGCAGGCAGGCAAATGATATTGGCATTATTATGCTGACGTGCCAATGCCGCTAATTCCGCACGCCAGCATAGCGCTGCTCTGATATCTTGATGTTTATTGGCAGTCATAGCAACGCCGTTTCCACTACCACAAATAAGTATTCCCAAATCTGCCGCTTCAGATTCCACTGCCGTAGCTACAGGATGCACAAAGTCGGGATAATCTACCGAATCATCGCTATACGGTCCAAAATCTTTTACTTGATACCCCTGTTTTTCGAGTGCTTCAATAATATCCTTTTTGTATTCAAAACCAGCATGGTCTCCGCCTATTGCGATATTATTTACTTCGTTGTTTTTCATCTTTCACTTTGGTTAGTTGCATTGATAATTTATTCCTGAGCCAGCGCCTTCAAATGTTTCTTTTCCACCCTTCTGGAAATCATAATACTTATTTCATATAGTAAAGATAAAGGAATTGCGATTAGTATTTGACTCACTATATCAGGTGGCGTTAGTATTGCTGATAAAAACAAAATGACTACAATTGAATGTTTACGGTATGCTTTCAGCAAAGTGGGCGTGACAATTCCTGCCTTTGACAAAAACAAGGTAATCATCGGAATCTGAAACAAGATGCCACAAGCTAAAACTAAAGTAGAAATAAAGCCCACGTAATAAGTAATATCAAATTCATTGGCAATCTCTGGCGCTACCTTATAATTCACCAGAAAGTTAAACGACATCGGTGTAATAATATAATAGCCAAATAAAATTCCTAAGACGAATAACAAGCTAACGAAAAAGACTGCACCACGGCTTGATTTCTTCTCCCCGTCATGCAAACCAGGGCTAACAAATCGCCAAACTTCCCAAAAAGCATAAGGAAAAGCACAAATAAGTCCTATTACCGCCGAAGAAGTCAGGTGCATGGTAAACTGTCCTGTCACTTTTCTGCTTTGGAGAATAAAATCTAACTCCTCAATACACAACGCATCAGAACCAATCCTCTCTCCCAACAGACATAGCATTCTAAAAGTCCAAAAATCAGGTTTTGTCGGCCCTAAAATTACAGTGCCCCACACAAAATCATTGGCTAAAAAAGCTGCAATTGCAAAAATAAATATGGCCGCCACAGAACGCACTACATGCCACCTGAGTTCTTCAAGATGGTCTAAAAATGTCATTTCTCTTTCTTTGTGCGTCATTAACTCTTCTTATTGAAACAAAGCAAAACTTTCCATCCAAGCATTTACTTCTTGCTTGACTGCTTTTATTTCTGCCTCACTTTCGTGTTTAGTTATCACCCTGTCTATCAAGCCTACAATTTTTTCCATATCATTCTCCATCAATCCTCTTGTCGTTATGGCAGCCGTCCCTACCCTCATCCCTGAAGTGACAAATGGTGATTTATTATCAAACGGCACCATGTTTTTATTGATAGTAATATCGGCTCTTACCAGTGAGTTCTCCGCTTCTTTTCCAGTGATATTCTTTGCCCTGAGGTCAATAAGCATCAAATGATTATCCGTTCCTCCTGAAATAATATCGTATCCTCTGCTCACAAATGCCTTCGACATTGCCGCAGCATTTTTCTTTACCTGAACAATATAATCCATATAATCATCAGAAAGTGCTTCTTCAAATGCTACAGCTTTTGCGGCAATCACATGCTCCAGCGGACCACCCTGCGTACCTGGAAAAACACCAGAGTCAAGCAAAGATGACATCATTTTTATATTTCCTTTCGGTGTTTTATAGCCAAAAGGGTTCTCAAAATTCTGCCCCATCATAATCAATCCTCCTCTTGGGCCACGTAATGTTTTGTGCGTAGTTGTCGTAATAATATGACAATGCTCCACTGGGTCGTTCAAAATTCCCCTTGCTATCAATCCTGCAGGATGGGCAATATCCGCTAATAATAATGCGCCTACTTCGTCCGCTATTTCCCTCAGCCTTTTATAATCCCAGTCTCTACTGTAAGCTGATGCGCCACAGATAATCAATTTTGGCTTTTCTTTTTTGGCAATGGCTTCCACATTATCCCAATCTATTGTCCCAGTTTCTTTTTCAACACCGTAAAAAGATGGTTGGTAAATTTTACCCGATTGATTTACCGATGACCCATGGGACAGGTGTCCACCATGTGACAGGTCAAACCCTAAAATTTTATCTCCCGGATTAAGTACGGCTAGCATCACTGCTCCATTGGCTTGCGCGCCAGAATGTGGTTGTACATTTGCCCATGATACATTGAAAAGTTCCTTGATTCTATCTATGGCAAGTTGCTCTACCTGATCTACTATTTCACAGCCTCCATAGTACCTTTTCCCAGGCAACCCTTCTGCGTATTTATTGGTCAGCACACTGCCCATTGCTTCCATCACCTGGGGCGAAACAAAGTTTTCTGATGCAATCAATTCTATGCCCGATTCTTGGCGATGTTTTTCAGCAGCAATAAGTTCAAAAATTTTAGTATCTCTAGTCATGCTTTTCTTTTGAGGAATTTTTTGACAAAAATACAGTAAGCACATAAAACATGGAATGTATTTAGTAATATTTTTTTACCCGCACCGCTTATCCTATAAATATGAGGATTTATCCCATTTTAATTGTGCCTCCAAGGTTTCTCCACTATATTTTAGAAAAAATTAAAACTATGAAAAAAACTACTT
>Ga0256840_1000551_pt1 | contig 37916 bp, 30 predicted proteins | sample 355202metaG_FD_185969 | JGI IMG/M metagenome (GOLD analysis project Ga0256840, IMG submission 185969) | Hydrothermal vent microbial communities from Mid Atlantic Ridge, Atlantic Ocean - 355-202 | ecosystem: Environmental > Aquatic > Marine > Hydrothermal vents | place: Atlantic Ocean: Mid...
AACCAACACGACGTAATGGCTTTGGTAGCTGAGATGTATCACCACTAAAGAGTCTCATGAACTCTGGGGATGTAGCCAAACTATCTGCAAAGCCAAGTTCTTTAAAGAAGGTTTTGGAGTGTGCTATATAAGTTGGAGTCTCTATAGGTGTAGGCTTTACTGGGACATAGTGTCCACTAAATACTTGTCGTGAGAAATGGTCTATCCCATCTTCTTTAGCATCTGGGTCAGCATTCAAAGTTTCTATAAATGAGTAGTCTGCTAGTAAAGCAAGGTCGTCTAGTGTTTTAATTGTTGCAAGTGTTTGTTTTATGTTTGAAAATTTCATAATAAGTTTTTAACATGAGCGATATTAAAACTGCCTATTTTATAATATACAACTAAAATAACGGAGTTTTTTTTAAGCTTAAAGTATTAAAATCAGCGAATGAATAATTACCTACAAACAGTGTTTCACTACCATGAAACGACTAAACACTCACAACAAAAGTACGCTAACTCTTTAGGCTATATGGACTGGTCAACTCAACCAAATCCTTGGAGAGATTATAAGGGTACTAAAACGCTTCAACTGCCTTTAGCCCTAAAAAACAACACACCACCCTACCATTTCCTTAACTCTGACTTACCCTCAGCACCCCTAGTAAAAGAATCACTCTCTCAACTTTTGCAATTTTCTATGGGGATAGCTGCTTACAAGTCTTCAGATGGTGCCTCTTGGGCAGTGAGGTGTAATGCCTCTAGTGGTAACTTGCATCCAACAGAAACCTATGTAGTATTACCTCCTCTTGAAGGTATTGAAGATGCTAAGAGTAGCGTTTTTCACTATACTCCGAAAAATCATGGACTTGAACTCTTAGCATCATTTGAGAGTTCTTTTTGGGAGAGTTTACCAAGTGGAAGTTTTTTACTAGGACTTAGTAGCATCTCATGGCGTGAAGCATGGAAATATGGAGAACGCGCTTTTCGTTATGTAAACCTAGATGCTGGTCATGCTTGGCAGTCTTTAAGTGTATCTGCTAAACTTTTAGGATGGACATTAACTAGACTTGATGATATTAGTGATGCCGACATTGCAAGTATATTAGGTCTAAATCAAGAAAGTAGATTTTTTGAATATGAACATGCAGATATGCTTTTTATAGTATCGCCACAAAGTGTTGATGCTAAGACAAACCTTGATCAACTCGTAGAAAATCTACCACTTGTTTATGAAGGCATTGCAAATAAGCTAAGCCCAGATATGCAAGAATGGAGCATCATAGAAAACATAGAAGATGCAACCGCCGTTATACAACTAGCTCAAAAATCATCACTAATCAAAACCATTCAAAAGAAGCCAACAAGAGAATCTAAAGAGATAATTCTAAATCGTAGAAGTATACACGTTATGGATAAAGTCACTTCACTAATCACTAAAGAGCAGTTTCATACAGTACTAAATAGTGTTGCACATTCACTTGATGCTAAACAAAACGCTGTTCATTTATGCATATTTGTCCATCAAGTAGAGGATTACAAAAGTGGTCTTTACATCTTTATAAGAAATGAAAATGATAAAGCTAGTCTAAAGAACGAGATGTACAATGCCTTTTCTTGGGAAAAATCTGAACTTGAAAATTTATATTTTTTAGAACAAAGAGATTTTAGACTCGCTTCAAAGTCCATAAGCTGTAACCAAGACATAGCAAGTGATGGCGCATTTTCTTTAGGAATGTTAGCTAATTTTTCACAGCAACTTCAAGACTATGGTGCACATAGATATAAAGAACTTTACTGGGAATGTGGGATGATAGGTCAAGAGTTATATCTTGAAGCTACATCTTTAGGACTAAGCGGAACGGGGATAGGCTGTTATTTAGATGACATGATGCACGGACTACTAGGTCTTAAAAACAACAAATTCCAGATTCTTTATCACTTCACAGTTGGTCGAGGTTATGTAGACTCAAGGATAACATCAGCACCACCTTATGAATAAAAAATTAATTTTCTATTATAATTAGCCTATGAGTTCAATAATATATTCCATCCTTGGCATCTACATATTCATTGTCATGGGTTATCTTGCCAAAAGAACATTTAAAGAGCAGATACACGATAAGACTATCACTCTTTTAAATGTTTACTTCTTACAAGTTTTTCTAACCTTTTGGGGTCTACTTATTCGCCCAATAGACGTGACACTTCTTTACGCTCCAAGTGTATATCTCGCTATAGTCGCAGTAGTTGTTTTAGTCTCAGCAATAGTCGCTAAGTTTTTGTTTGAAGATAAAAAAGAGCATAGCATTGCTACAGTTGCAGCCATCATAGGCAACACTGGAAACCTAGGCATCCCACTAAATATTGCCATCTTTGGTGAAGAGTCCATACCCTACACTACTGTTGTAAATCTTGTGAATGTTTTTGTGGTTTATACCATAGGGGTTTATTATTATTCGCGTGGGAGCTATGATGCGAAGACTTCGCTTATAAACATTGTAAAACTCCCTATACTTTGGGCAGCTATCTTAGCCATCATACTTAGCATCAACGAGTACCAACCAAGCAAAGAGATAATGAATACTCTTATGATGGGTGCGTACGCCTCCATAACGATGCAACTATTTTTATTTGGCATCTACCTTTATGGGACACAGATAAAAACTATAAGTAAAAATTTAGTAGTATGGGTGCTGAGTGTAAAGTTTATCATCTTACCATTTTTTGCTTTTTTTGTCTTACGCTTACTTGATTTAGAACCTATAATAAAAGGGATAATATTCATAGAACTCCTCATGCCATTAGCCATCGCTAATGTAAATCTAGCCTCACTGTATGAGTGTAAACCTAAACTCGTCACTGCACTTGTTTTTATCTCTTCGTTTATATTTTTAGGCATTATCTTTGTTGGGATAGAGATTTTAAGCTATCTCAATTAAGGGCACCTCTAAAAATCGTTGTTCCAAAAGCTGATATTCGACTATTTAATTTTATTTATTATACTCTCCACACTAAAACCAAACTTCTCAAAAAGTTCTCCAGCTGGAGCTGATGCTCCAAAGCTGTTCATCGCTATCACTTCATCTGCTAACTTATACCACTCTAAACCACGAGCGGCTTCTATAGCTACTTTTTTCGTGTCTGGCTTGATGATGCTATCTATATATGCCTTGTCTTGTTCTATGAAAAGGTCATAACATGGAACTGAGACTACATTTACAGGTACATCTTTAGCGTTTAAAGCATCCTTAGTTTTAAGAGCAAGTTCCACTTCTGAACCACTTGCCATGAGAGTAATAACTGCATTTTCATCAGATGCTAAGAGATAACCACCTTTTGAAGAGTCTCCCTTTAGTGCATTTGGAAGCACCGCTAGATTTTGGCGAGAACATACAAATGCTGATGGAGATTTACTCATAGTAAGGGCTGTTTTCCAAGCCTCTACATTTTCCGCTCCATCTGCTGGACGCCAAACATAAAAGTTAGGTAAGGCACGAAATTGAGAGAGATGCTCTATAGGTTGGTGAGTTGGTCCATCTTCTCCTACGCCTATACTATCGTGTGTCCAGATGAAAAACTGCTGGATACCTGTAAGAGCTGCAATTCTCGCTGCTGGTTTTAAGTAGTCTGAGAAAACAAAAAATGTAGCTGAAAAAGGCATAAGTGGACCATAAAGTGCCATTGCATTTGTGATGGAAGCCATAGCATGTTCACGGATACCAAAGTAGATATTTCTACCTTTTGGAAATACACCCATATCGTTTAAGTTTGTTTTGTTCGAGGGAGAAAGGTCAGCCGAACCACCTAAGAAAGATGGAATCCCTCTTGCGATAGCATTCATAATCTTACCATTTGTCCCGCGAGTCGCTTCAGCCTTGTCAAATGCAGGGTAATCTATGCGAGAGAAGTCAGGGTTTTGTAAAGCTTTTAAGGCTTCATTTTGCTCCATTAACGGCATAGTTTTAAGTGAATGATTCCATTCACGTTCTAACAAGTCACCTTCTTCTATAGCACAACGAAATCTTAGCATCACATCTTCATCTACATGGAAAGTTTTAGCAGGGTCAAAACCTGCATCTTTTTTTGCCTGAGCGATAACTTCCAAGCCAAGTGGTGCACCATGGGCATGATGTGAGCCTTCAAGTTTACCAGCACCCTTAGCGATGATAGTGTTTGCTATGATGATAGTTGGTTTTGTGTTTGCCTTTGCAGTTGTTAAACTAGCGTCTATCTCTTCAAAGTTATGACCATCACATTCTAAAACATCCCAACCTTGTGATTCAAAACGCTTAGTAATATCTTCAGAGATGCTAAGGTCAGTTGAGCCCTCTATCGTGATACGATTTGAATCATAAATCAAGATAAGGTTATCAAGTTTGTTGTGTCCAGCGATAGAGCAAGCTTCGTAAGATATCCCCTCTTCTAAATCGCCATCACCACATAAACAGTAAACATTATGGTCTATCATCTTTGCAGTTTCAGAGTTTACTTGCTCACCCATAAACTTACTTGCCATAGAAAAACCAACAGCATTAGCTATACCTTGACCAAGTGGACCTGTCGTTATTTCGATACCTTTTGTATGTCCGTATTCAGGATGTCCAGGAGTTAAAGAGTCAAGTTGACGGAAGTTTTTTAAGTCATCTATCTCTAAGCCGTATCCCCAAAGGTAATAAAGTGAGTAGATAAGACCAGTAGCGTGTCCACCTGAAAATACTAATCTGTCACGATTTAAAAAGTCTGGATTTTTAGGGTTATGGTTCATGTGTTCGCTAAGAACAACTGCGATATCAGCTAAACCCATTGGAGCACCTGGGTGTCCTGAGTTTGCCGCTTGAACCATGTCCGCTGCTAAAAATCTTATCGAATCTGCCATTTTTTGACGAGTTGTATTACTCATATTTTAATTCCTTTGTTTGTTTAATAGATCCTGAATCAAGTTCAGGATGACGAACTAACCCCCGTCATTCTGAACTTGATTCAGAATCTACCTATGTCCGATGACGAACTTTATCTGATGACGAACTAAGCCCCGTCATTCTGAACTTGATTCAGAATCTACCTATATCCGATGACGAACTTTATCTGATGACGAACTAAGCCCCGTCATTCTGAACTTGATTCAGAATCTACCTATGTCTATTTATATATTTTGTTAGTAAAGACGAAAGCTCATTTTTCAAATCTTCGTTAAACCCACTCAACTCTATCTCAAGTTCATCCGCTAAAGTATTTGCTTCTTTCATAGTCTCTTCCAAGCCTATCAAAGTAACAAAACTGTTTTTATCTTCATCATTTCCAGTAAGTTTTCCAGCCTCAGCTGAACTCTGTGTCACATCTAAAATATCATCTTGTATTTGAAATAATAGCCCAAGTTTTATACCAAACTCATAAAGTATCTCTCCTAAATCTTCTTTGCCTACTATTATAGCACCCATCTTTAGTGAGGCAGCTATAAGTTTCGCTGTTTTATTTGTATGAAGTACTTTTACATCTTTGATGCTAAGAGGTGAGTTTTCAAAGTAACAGTCTATAGCCTGACCTAAGACCATACCATTTAAACCACCATTAGTTGCTAACTCTTTGATGAGTTGAACACGAGTGTAGTCAGAGAAAGGCGATGATGCTAAGACCTCAAAGGAGTAAGTGTTAAGCGCATCACCAACTAAGATGGCAGTCACCTCATCATACACAACATGAAGAGTTGGCTTACCACGACGAAGTGGAGAATCATCCATGGCTGGTAAATCATCATGTATAAGGGAGTAAGTATGAAGTAATTCGACTGCGTAAGCAGCATGACGAGCACCATCAAGCATCAAAGGGTTATACGCACCAACTACACCAAGTAAAAGTGCAGGACGAAACCTCTTACCACCAGCGACAAGCATCTCTTGAAGTGCCTTCTTGTAAGTAGGATGAATCGACTCTGAAGTTGGTAAATTTGCTTGTAAAAATTGTTCAAATTTATGCATTTGAAATTTTAGTATCTTTCATGTTAATTAGGGATTAATGTTTACAAAAAACTGAAAATTATTTCTCGTGAAAAGTAAAGAGGCAAAGTGCTTAAAGTCGTCTATATTTGCTCGTATATCTTCTATGGTTGCAACTTTTTTACCGTTAACTTGGATGAGTCTATCACCTATATCTAAGCCATAATTCTGATACTTTTTCCCTATGCTAACAATACTCAAATCATCACCAAAATAAAGTCCATTTTGCTCTAAGAAAGTATCACTTATTGCACCGCCCCCATAACGTTGAGATACTGTTGTATCTATAGTGCTTTGTTGACCATCACGGATGATACTCACTTTGAGTTTAGAGCCCAACTTGCTAAATAGTACAGCCATCATAAAACGTGAAGCATTTTTAATTTTTTCACCATTAATATGTGTAATGGAGTCACCTTTTTTAAACAGATTGTTTGTATCAAAAGGATTGACACGATTGACTATGATAAGCTTAGCATCATCTATAACTCTAATGCCAATATCTCCATACTCTTTATTTTTAGAATCTATAAAATGTGTTAAATACTCTCTTTGAATAATCCCTTTTGGAGTCACAATACCCTCCAAGTTGCAACAACTACTTAGCAACAAACTCGGAGCGAAGATGGGTTCACTGAATGTAGCTAAAGAATTGAGACCAACTTGCTTTTGCTTGAGTCGTCCTTCTATAGCAAGACTAGTATCAACACTAGCTGTACCTAATGAGAGTTGCGTGTTTATGCGAAAAGGAAATCTTGTAAACTTTTTACTCTTTACAAGATAAAGATTTAAAAATGGATCATGTTTAATAATTTTATAATTAACAGGAGATGTTGCATATATAAGTGTTTGATTGTTTTTTAAGGGAATAACTAAATTTTGGTTTTGAATAACATTTAAGTTTTTTGTTTTTAACTTACAAGAATCATATCCACCTTTACAGGCAAATAGTGAGAGGAGAAGAAGGTTAAGAGCGAGAAACACTCTTAACATTTATTTGTTACCTAATCCACCAAGCATTCCCATTGCTGAGCTGTGCTGGTTTTGTTGTACCATCTTGTTAGCATCATTGATAGCGCCTATTAGAAGAATTTGAAGCATCTCTTTATCAGTTAATGTCGTGTCATCAATTATCAAATCAATCACCTCACCATTACCATTGACACTCAACTCTATAAGTCCACCACCAGTTTTCACACTAAATATTTTAGATTCTAGTTCAGTTTTGAGCTTCGCTGCATTTTCCTGCATACCCTCTAGCATCTTAGACATATCGCCCATATTGCCAAACATTAGATACTATCCACTATATTATCAATGTTGTTATCATCATTGAGTATAACAACTTTTGGTTTATAGGTCTCTAAATCTTTTTCATTATATGAAGCATAGGCTACTATGATGACTTTATCACCCTTATGTACTTTTCTAGCAGCGGCACCATTTAAACAGATGTCACGTTTTCCACGTTCACCTAGAATAGTATAAGTTGAGAAACGCTCACCATTATTGATATTAAGTATCTCTACTTTTTGACCAACTCTTAAGTTTGCAGCTTCTAAAAGTTCTTCGTCTATAGTAATCGAGCCAACATAATTTAAGTTAGCATCAGTGACAGTAGCACGATGAAGTTTACTATAAAGCATCTCTATATTCATTGTTCTTTTCCTACATACCCATCTGTTTTTTCATATCAGCAGGAGTGATTGCATCATCCCATAGTTCCGAGTCTATAACAAACTCTTCAACTACATTTCCACCGATAATATGTTCTGTTACAATTCTATCTATTTTTTCTTTAGTTAAAGCTGTATACATTACATGACCTGGTTCAACAAGCATAACTGGACCAGATGAACAACGGTTCATACAACCAGTACGGATAGGTTGAACAGTCCCCATGATACCCTCTTGCATAATCTTTTGAGAAAGATACTGAAAAAGTTGTTGTGACTCTGGATTTGACTGACTTACACACGATGGTTTCGGCATTCCTGGAGGAGCTGACTGCTCACATTTAAACATATAAAAAGCTGGTTGTGGTATTCCCATTTTGGATACTCCATTAAATAAATTGCGAAATTATAGCGAAATATAAATCCCCTTTGATTAAGAAATAACTTTTTAGATATAATTCAACAAATATTAAACTATAATGGACTACTTTTTGAAAATAATTATCTTTTTTACTTTGTTTGTCACCTCACTTCTTGCTGAAGGTGGTGCATATTTTGGTGTAAACTATGGAGTATACAACGAATCATTTAAAGAGCGTGATACGCCAAGCATAACTTCTAGCACTATGGCTGTCAAAATTGGCTATGGTCTTAGGAATGCTTATGCAGTAGAACTTAATATAGAAAAGACTCAAAATCTTGGAACATCTATCGTTGATGGAAGTGGCAACGATATAGAGGTTAAACCTGACTCAAAACTTGGTATAAATGTTGCCCTACTCAAAGCCTTTGATCCGGACATATACGTATTACCATTCATAAAAGCAGGGTTTGGAGCTGGAAAAGTTGGTGTCGTAGCAACAGGTTTAGACTTAGAAGGAAAGCCAATACCAGTAAATTCACTTAAGTATGGTTCTTTTAATATAGGACTAGGTTTGTTTATACCCTTAGGTGAAAACTATGAAATAGAGATCGCTTATGATTATAAATATTTATCTTATGAAAATCTTGATTCTTCTACAACAAGTAATGAAAGGGGTCCAGAGTTTCAATCCCATGTTAACTCGAGCTATGTAGGTTTAAACTATAGATTTTGACTCAAAAACTCAAAGATTGCACCTAGTGCTTTGTTTCTATAAAGATCTTTTTCTATAAACAACTCATGCTTAGCATCATCTATTTTCATTAAGGTGCATAATGCTCCAACATTTTTACAAAACTGTTCCTGTGGCTCCAAACTCACTATCTCATCATCTCCTGCTTGCAAGATAAGGAGAGGGATTTTTATACGATGAGCATTCTCTAGGACTATAGGATTGATTTCACACGCTTGCGCTACCCAGTTTACACTAGGTCCACCAATCTTAGTTTTAGGGTTTAAAGCATAAGCTTCATTCGCTATAGCTAATCTAAGTTTTGAATGAGTATACACATTGTCTTTAAACCCTAAGTCCGCATTGTCATACGATGTTTCTCCGAAAAGATATCTAGGAGTTTTTTGTACTCTATATTCAATGAGCTTACAAACAAAACCCACTGTATATTTTATCTGATGCATAGGGGAACTTAAAACAGCTCCGTCAAAGTCATGTTTGTACTTTTCTATATACAAAGAAGCTATCTCTGCACCCATGGAATGCGATAATAAAAAGAGTTTTGTATCATACTTTACAATAGTGTCCACAAACTGCTTCAGATCTTTGACATAATTAAAAAAATCTTTAACATAACCAAGTTGGGAATCTTTAACCATTCTAGAAGAAAAACCCTGTCCCCTATGATCAAGTATATATACACTATATCCGTTACCTGTTAAATCATAAATCATCTCAGGGTATTTCACCATTGACTCTGTTCTTCCGCTTGAAATCACTATAGTAGCTTTAGCATTTTTTACTTGAAAATACTTATATGCAATTTGCAAACCGTCATGAGAAGTAAAAAATTGTAATTTGCTTGATTTAAAATATGGTTTTATTTTCGTATTATAAGTAAGATAAAGCTCTTGCGCTTGAGTGATTTCATAAGCACCTAGGGTATAAACAAAGAAGTATAAACTTAAAAGTATTTTTTTCATTAACTTCCTAGAAGTTCCCTAACAACTTCCCTGTCATCAAAAGGAAGCTCTTCATCGTATATGATTTGGGAGCATTCATCACCTTTTCCAAGGATAACAACAACCTCATCCTCTTCTTGATCCTCTAGTGCCATCTTGATGGCTTTTTTACGGTTAAGCTCAATGCTCAATATACTTTTATCTTCTATCCCCTCTAAGATATCATTAATAATCAACTGAGGGTCTTCATTTCTTGGATTATCACTTGTCACATAAACTTTTTTAGCTAAAGATGCAGCCACTTTCCCCATCATAGGACGTTTAGTCTTATCTCTATCACCACCAGCACCAAATACAACTAAGAGATCTTTCTCTTTAAGTGCATTCAAAACCTGTTGCATTCCATCTGGAGTATGTGCAAAATCTACTATAACATTTGGAGTTTCACTCACTTGTTCCATTCTTCCACTTACCCCTGCAAAGTTATCTACAACATTTGCAACATCTTCAAGCTTTCCACCTACTAACATATGTGTAGCACTTATTGCAGCCATCAAATTGTAGAGATTGAAAAAACCATGAAGGGACGCAGTGAAAGGCACTACATCTTGAAAATGTTGAATAATACCACTTGAAGCATTATTAAGAGAGTAGGCTATAAGCCTGTATGTAGCAGAATTTTCGATACCATAGGTCATTGTATTTTTAATGTTAAAAGATGCTTTTGTTTCATCTTTGTTTATGAGTTTTTTACCATCATCGTTAAAAAAACTATTTTTTACCGCTATGTATTCACCTAAAGTTTTATGATAGTCTAAATGGTCCCCAGTAATATTTGTAAGTATTTTTAACTCAAAGTTTAAGCCTTCTATCCTTTTTTGCACTATTGCATGAGAGCTAACTTCCATAATGAAAAACTCACATCCAGCTTGAACCGCTTGATATATATGAATATAGGTATTTAAAACACTAGGAGTTGTTAAACTCTTTCCTTCAACCATCTCATCATTCATAAAAAAACCACGTGTCCCTTGCATAGCAACCTTGTGATTTAAGTCTAGTAAAAAAGAGTAGATTGCACTTGCTGTTGTAGTCTTGCCATTCGTACCTGTAATACCTACTATTTTTATTTTGTCTATTCCAAATATATTTGCTATATCTGTTATATTTATAATGGAGTGCGCATGATTATTCTTAGCATCATCAAGATACTTTGAATTTTGAGAAGTAAGAATAAAAGCAGTTTCTTCATTACACTCCGCAGAGTTTTCTGTTACATACTTATATTCTTGTTCTGGTAACTCAATTCTCAATTAATTTACCTTTAGATAATTTTTTTAAAAGTTTACGCAGTTGTGCATCACTAGGGTATGCAATAAGCGCACTCTCCAAGTATGCTATAGCCATAGAACGAAAATCATGCTCTATCAAGTTATCTAAAAAGTCTATAAAATCATTTTTGGCAGTTATAATCACACGTGTTGAAAACATAATATTTTCAAAAGTTTCACGAAACTCGCCACCCTCATCTAAGAGTTGTTTAAAATCTTGATAAAGTATACCATCTTCATATTCTATTTTATTTTTAAGTGGTTGTGAAAAAATTTCACTTAATGTATCAAGTGTGCCATCCATATTTTCTAAGATATCACCCATGATAGCATCTGCTTGTTCTTTATCTTCCTCTTGAAGTATCTCATAATAATCAAACAAAGCCTCAGCTCCACCCTCTCCACTCATAGCCATCTCTGAAAGAATCACCCCATTGAAAGCTTCTTTAGAATTAGGATAGTTTTGCAAAACTGTTGCAAACTTTTGTAAAGCGAGTTCATATTCAGCTTTTGAGAAGCTATCTTTTGCTTGTGTTAATGTTTTATATTTACTAATGACTGCCATAACTTACTCCTCCACTCATATCTTATAAATTTTCTATATCATTTTCCATTCCAACAGGAACGTTAACTACAGTAAGGTCTGGATGAATATCCATACGAAGTTGACGTTCAACACCATATTTCAGTGTAGTTCCGCTACTTGCACAACCTATACATGCACCTTTTAGTTGGACATATACACTTCCATTTTTCACTGTTATAAAATCAATGTCTCCACCATCTAAAGCAATAGATGGTCTCACTTTGTCAATAACCCTTTTCACTGGTTCTACCAGTTCTTCATCGCTAAATGGAATCATAATTTTACCTTTAATATTTTCTATATAATATTTATTATTTATTTCAATAACATAAAATAGACTAATATCGCTTAACAAGTAATAAAATAATGAACTAGTTTATACTTTTTAATTTATTTAATATATCGACGGGGTTTTGTTACTATGAAATGGGGAGAATGAATGAAATGTAGAGTGAGTACCCTTGCCTCTACTCTTGAGCTTCGGTAAACATTTTTCTTTGAAAAATATTCCCTACGCTCAAAGGCAAGAGTACCATGCACTCAAGTCGATGGTATTAACCCATTTGTGCAGCAACTTCTGCTGCGAAGTCGTCTTCTTTTTTCTCAATCCCTTCACCCACTTCAAGGCGAATAAATTCAGTGATAGTTGCAGTACCACCAAGTGCTTTAGCTGCTGCAGAAACAGCTTGTGCAACTGTTAATTTGTCATCTAAAACATATTGTTGGTCTAGTAGTGCTTGTTCTTTGTCCAACATAGTGTTATCTAAGATAAAACGAGCTACTTGACCTGGAACTATTTTGTCCCAAATTTTTTCAGGTTTACCTTGCTCAGCTAACTTAGCTTTGATATCAGTCTCAGCTTGAGCCATAACTGCATCAGTAAGTTGCATCATAGAGATGTATGTAGGTACATTTTTAAGAGGTTTTTTAAGACGAGCTAACTCTTCGTTTTCTTTCTTAAGAGCCTCAATACGACCTTTTGTTTCACTTGCAACATACTCTGAGTCAAAATCTTTGTAGCTTAATGTAGTAGGTTTCATTGCTGATGCGTGCATAGCAACTTGCTTCATAACATCACGCATACCCTCTGCTGTTTTTTCACTATCACACTCAGCTTTAACGATAACTGCTATACGATTGTTAGAGTGAATGTAACCATTTAAAGCTTCTGTTGCAGATGCAGTCAATGTACCAAAACGGCGAAGTTCTATCTTCTCACCAATCTTAGCAACTTCTGAAGCAAAAGTAGCACCAAAGGCAGAGCTATTAAAAGCTGCTACATCTGCTGGTTGATTCTCATAAATCTCTTTTGCAGAATCTTTTACAAGATTTTGGAAACCTTCATTTTGTGCAACAAAGTCAGTTTCAGAGTTAATTTCAATAACAGTTGCTTTAGAAAAATCATCAGCAATTACTAAACCAGCAAGACCTTCAGCAGCAACTCTATCAGCTTTTTTAGCTGCTTTAGCGATACCGCGTTCTTTTAACCACTCAGTTGCTTTTGACATATCTCCATCATTTTCAACAAGTGCTTTTTTACAGTCCATCATAGGAGCATCAGTAGCTGCTCTTAGTTCTTTAACCTGTGCTGCTGTAACTGCCATAACTATGCTTCCTCAGTAGTAGCAGTTTCTTCTGCTGGTGCTTCAGCTGCTTGAGCAACTTCTTCTTGAGCTTGTTCAATCTCAGCTTCCGCTTCTTCAGTTTGACCATCTCTTAACGCTTTACCTTCGTTAATAGCCTCAGCCATCTCTTTACAGAAAAGTTGGATAGAACGGATAGCATCATCATTACCAGGAATTGGGTAGTCGATAACATCAGGGTCACAGTTAGTATCAAGTGGAGCTACAACTTTGATACCAAGTCTGTTAGCTTCAAGAACAGCTGTGTGCTCTTTTACTGCATCGATAACGAACATCATATCAGGGATAACTTTCATGTTTCTAATCCCACCGAAGTAAGACTCTAATTTCACTTTTTTACGAGAAAGCATTAATGCTTCTTTTTTCGTAAGTAAGTCAATCTGACCATTTTCTTGCATCTCAGTGATAATGTCAAGTTTACGGATTGATTTTTGAATAGTTGGGAAGTTAGTAAGCATACCACCTAACCATCTATTATCTACATATGGCATACCACAAGAGATAGCTGCATCACGAACTGAGTTACGTGCTTGTTTTTTCGTTCCAACAAATAAAATCGTTTGACCTTCAGCTGCTGCATCAAGTACGATTTGGTATGTATTACGAAAATAACGTAAAGTTTTTTGTAAATCTATAATATAGATATTTTTACGAACACCAAAAATGTATTTTTTCATTTTCGGGTTCCAACGACGAGTTTGGTGTCCAAAGTGTACACCACATTCTAATAAGTCTTTCATAGTTACCATAGGGTATCCTTAAATAGCTTCTTTGAGCTAAGAGTTTCTAGTTTTACTTCGAAAATGTCGGACAATTTCCTCTAAAAAGAGAAGTTGCACTAGTTTTTTGACATAGTCTGTTAATATTTTCTTAGAGTGAAAATAAGAAAAATCCGCGAATTATACTCAATTTACCTTTAATTTTAGCTTTTAGGTACATTTTTACACATATATTATAATTTTATCACATTTTAAAAAAAGTTTTATTATTTATCTTGTATAGTGTCTATATATTATTACAAACTATTATATTAGTTCATGTTTGTAAAACAAGGCAATGCAATGAAAAAACCTCTCTTACTCTCTTTAGCTGTAGCAACTCTCATAACTACCAACCTAAGTGCTGAAAATATGTACGATAGAATCCAAGCTATGGAAGCGCAAATGAAGTCTCTTAAAAAAGAGATATCTGTTCTCCAAGAAGCTAGTGCAAAGAATGAAGATGCATCAGTAGATGATGAAGAAGAAGATACACAAGAGCTAGAGTCTGAGGATGGAGTGATACCTATAGAAGAAGTTCTCGCACAAGATGAAGATGCTGAAGATGCTGAAGATGCTGAAGAAGAAGATGATGGCGAGGATGAAGATGAATTTGAAGATGAAACTTCCATAGCCGATCTTGAAGAGAGCATCTCTGATCTTAATCGTGCAACTGGTGGAAATCATTTAAAGTTTAAAGTTGATTATAGATTTGCTGTAGATAACTTACAATATCAAATGGCAGATGGCTCAACAGCTAAAAATGATGCTTTCATGACTAATAGACTCTGGATCAATATGGGTTATAAGGCTACAAATAACCTCACCTTCAAAGGTCAAATAGCCTACAGTAAAGCTTTTGGTCAACGCTCAGATACAAACTCTGATAGCTCCACAAACCCTGGTTATAACTTTGAAAATTTTGACTGGGTTGCAAGTGAAAACCCATATGATGACCTACTTAGAGTTCGCCAAGCATATTTTTTATGGCAAGACAGAACATTTTTAGGGGCTCAAATTCCTTGGACCTTTAGTATTGGTCGTCGTCCATCCACCAATGGGCATCTCATCAATTTTCGTGATGATGACCATGCCTCATCACCACTAGCGCATACTATTAATGTTGAGTTTGATGGACTAAGCTCAAGATTTACCTTTATCCCTGAGTGGGGTACATCCATAAAACTTTGTATGGGGCGTGGGATGAGTAATGCTGCTCATAAATTTACTTCAACACCTTACGCTGATGATACAAGTGCGAATGCAAGTATTGACTTAGCTGGTTTAATTTTTGTACCTTATGATGATGGACAATACTCTATCGCTACTCAATACTACTATGCAAATAACTTGATAGATCAAACTTTTAATGCAGCTGGTGTCCCTCAAGAGTCCTTCTATACAGTTGGTGGACTTCACTCTTTTACGGCTAATGCTACTATAAATGGAATAGGTGAAGAGATAAGTGACTTCTTGGATGAGACTATCTTTTTCCTCAGTGGAGCATTCACTCAAACAGACCCAAATAAAGATGCATATATGCTATATAACCAAGCATCTGGCGAGGCAGCTGGTCTATCTAAAGATGGGTACTCAGTATGGGTTGGGACACAGTTTCCATCACTTATAAGTGAAGATGGTAGGTGGGGAGTAGAGTATAACCATGGCTCTCAATACTTTAGAAGTATTACCTATGCGGAAGATACAAATATCGGTTCAAAAATAGCAACCCGTGGTGATGCCTATGAGGCATACTTTACAGAGTATTTAGTTGAAGATATTTTAAGTCTACAACTACGCTATACATACATAAACTATGAGTATACGGGAAGTAATGGTTTCTTTGGTGGGACTACGGGGAACTCAATACTCATTGAAGATGCCAACAGTGCTGGGATGGGTGCAAACTATGTAGATATAGCGCAAGATATTCGTTTGTATATTAGATATAAATACTAACACAACTCACTCGTTCCCATCGTCCTCGATGGGAATGCGCATACACCTAAGCCTGCAAAGCCTCTAACTCTAGCTTTACCTTAGCAACATGCTCTTTAACACGTACCTTCTCAAACACAGCTTTTACTATCCCCTCAGGGTTTATGATAAAAGTTGAACGCACTATACCCATATACTCTTTGCCATAGTTTTTCTTCATCTGCCAAACACCATACTCTTGCATCATTGAAGTATCTTCATCACTAAGTAGTGTTACACCTAAGTCATGCTTAGCTATAAAATTACGATGTTTTTTAGTCGTGTCTGCACTAACACCTATGATGATAGCATCAAGCTCTGAAAAGTCAGGTGCTGCCTCAGTGAATTCACAAGCCTCAGTTGTACATCCAGGGGTATTATCACGAGGGTAAAAGTAAAGTACTATCCACTTACCTTTTAAGTCACGCATACATATCTCAACATCATCTTGGTTTGGTAAACAAAACCCTGGTGCTTTTTCATCTATTTTTATCATAATTATTAATTTCCTTGTATAAAATTTGTTATTTTGGGAGCTCGTATTTTCGTAGAAAATATGATGCCCAGAAAATAACCATAAATAAATTTTATGTACGACCTAGGTCATACACATTTCTTCTAGTATACAAAAAGCAGTAAATACACCCATATACCAGAAAGTGAAGTCAATACTACCCCTACAAAAGTTCTTCGCCCATACTTTTTATGCGTACCGATTTTCAAATGTGTTTTCGCTCGAAGCAAAGTAAACCCCCATATAAAAAGTGTGAGAGTGGATATGATTATATGAAGGATAAGAACAATGAGAGCATAATCATGTGAAACTGAACTACCCTCCATAAAAGTTTTAAAACCACCGCCCATGCGTACACCCATCTCAAAATAGGTCAATACTATAACGGAGATGATAAAGAGTGCTATCTGAGAAAAAGTGTGTGCTTTGTAGTTTTTCTTTACAGCAAGAGAGATGATATACATCATCAAAACTGGTAAAAGTGCAACTATGAGCGTTACAAAATCCATAAAAAACGGGGCACGAGTACCTAAAAAGCCTGCTTCAAACATATAGTTCATCTATTTTCCTTTTTTTGATATAACACATAAACGATACCTAAAATCACCATAAGTACTACTACAAAAACAGTTATTTGTTTGAGGTAACTACTGATAAGCTCTTGATTTTCACCTATGATGTAACCAAGCATGATGAGTACCATAGCCCATATCCCTGCACCAAGCGAAGTATAAAGTGAAAACTTCGCTATGTTCATACGTGACAAACCAGCGGGAATAGATATAAGTTGCCTTATGCCGGGGATGAGCCTTCCACTAAACGTAGAAATCGCGCCATGTTTGTCGAAAAAATTCTCCATTTTAATAAGAGCTGACTCTTTAATGAAAAAGTATTTACCGTAGCGTACTAAAAGCTTTCTCCCTAAGGTGAAGGCAAGATAATAATTCACAAATGCCCCAAGCATAGATCCTCCAAGACCTGATAAAAAGACAAGCGAGATACTCATCTCACCTTGAGATGCCAAGTATCCAGCAGGGATAAGGACTATCTCGCTAGGAAAAGGGATGAAAGAAGATTCAACCGCCATCAACAAAAAAATCCCTAAATATCCCCAATCAAATATCATATCTACTAGCTCTTGCGCTAACTCTCTAAGCATTTAAAATCCTTTGTACATCTTGTATCATTTTTTTTGCTACATCTTTGTGTGAATACACAAGTAAGGCTTCGCTCTTTTTGCTTAAAGGTTCATTGATGATGCTAAGAAGTTTTGCCTTAAGTCCATCACCCTCTCTTTGGCACCAACCTAAGTCATTTTCTACTATGAACTTTGCGTTATAATATTGGTGATCACCTGCAGCATGTGGATAAGGGATAAAGAGGGCAGGCAGTCCATTTGCAGTAAGCTCCCAAAGAGTTGATGCCCCTGCTCTACTTACTGCTAAGTCCGAAGATTCTATAAGTTTATCTAGTTCTTTTGTAAAAGCGTATAACTCAACTTCAACTTCTATTCTTTCATATTCAGCTTTTACCCGTTCATAGTCAGCTTCGCCAGCTTGATGAATAATCTTAATATGATTTTTTTGCAATTTTTTTGCTACACTTAAGGCTAAATCATTGATAGCTTTTGCGCCATGACTTCCACCTAAAAAGATGATAGTATCTAGTCTCTCTCTTACTCTTGCGGTTTTAAAAAAAGTCTCTTTTACAGGATACCCTAGTATAGGGCTCTTAGCATCATAAGCAGATATAAATCTTTTTGCAAATGGTTTTAAAAGTCCATTGAGTCTCCCCTCTACTGCATTTTGTTCATGGATAAAAAGTGGTTTCAATATAACTAATGATGCTAAAGAAGCTGGGGCTGCTGAAAACCCACCTACGCTATAGGTAGCTTCTATTTTATGATGCCATAAAATATTTATCGCTTTAAAAAAAGCTACAAATATTTTAAAAAGTGCTAGAAACTTTCCTAAACCTTTTTGATTTACCACACCAGTAGTCTCAAGGAAGTAAACACTTGAAAACCTACTATTATGTTCAAAATATTTTCGATCTTGCCCTTTAGTCGAACCTATAAATATACACTCATGCCCATCTTTAACAGCTGCCTCAACAAGAGCCTCCGCTATCATAAGGTGTCCACCTGTACCACCACCTGTTATACAGATCTTCATATACTTTCCTTATCCATATTTACCTTTTTAGATGCCATAAGCACCATTCCTACACCTATACAAGCTGCGATAATGGAAGAACCACCATAGCTCAAAAAAGGAACGCTTATCCCTTTAATTGGTGTTATACCACTTATGCCATAGGCATTTACCATAAAGGCAAAGCTTAGCATCAAACCAATGCCTAGTGAAAAAAGATACATATGTGTACTTTCACTTCTGTTTGCAACTTTAAAAATGCGTTGAATAATCCACATAAAGATAAAAACAACAAAAAACACTCCTACAAAGCCAAATTCCTCTGCAAGTCCTGCTAAAACAAAATCTGTATGCACCTCAGATAAAAAACCAAGTTTAAAAGTTCCATTCGCTAGACCAGTTCCAAAAAATCCACCATTATGAATAGCATTAAGTGAGTGTCCTATCTGGTATGGTACTACCTCAGTTGGGACACGAAGTTGTTCAGCCATAGTATCTGGTAAGAAACTCAAAATCGTATCTTGCGCAGATGCCCACCAAGACTTGATGCGAAGGAGTCTATGTTCAGCTGTGAATATAAAAAATATAAAAAACACTAACGCGCCACTCAATAATGAAAAGAAAAATCGAAAACTACTCCCCGCAAACATCAACATAAAAAGTAAGGTTAATGCCAAAACAACAACTTGCCCCAAGTCATTTTGCACAAAAGCGATGATAAACATAGCCCCTATAAAAACAACGGCATAAGGGATGAAACGTTTAAACTCATTGGCAAGTCCCATACCATCATGATGACCTAATTTACGAGAAAAACTCCAAGCAAGAAAGTATATAAAACCAATTTTGAAAAATTCAACTGGTGCTAAAGAAAAACCAAAAAGTTTTATCCATCTCTTTGCACCACCCACCGCTGAGACTAGAAAATCAGGTAAAAAAGGCATAGCTATCATAAGTACTGTAGAGCCTATAAAAAGACTAAAACCTAAAGGCGTCAACCATTTGTCAGGATCAAGTTGTGCAAGTATCCACATGATAACTATGCCTAAAAAACCAAAAATAGCTTGGCGAATTACAAAATGAAACTCATCTACTCCAAATAGTAAGGTTGTATATGTTGAAAGAGTATATGAAAGCATGACACTTACACCAATAAGGATAGATACTAATATAAAAAGTTTTCTATCAGCTGTCACTTTTTGCTACTTTATTTTGTTGATTTTTAAGACAAACTCAACTTCTGCTTTACTTATGTGAAGCTCTTTTGAGATGGTTTCTAAATCTACACCTTGTTTATAAAGCGATATCACTTTTTCATCATCATTCCCATGTATGGAGCCTGGTATAGAAATCTGCTTTACCCCGCTTTCAAGTGTTGATATACGGGAATCTACTTGATTATCTATCAGAGCTACTGTATCTTGAACCTGCTTAAGGGCTAAGGTTATAGGCTGAACAATATCATATACACTTCGTTCTATCTCTTGGTATATCTCTTCATCACTCATCCCTCGTGGGTCCATATTTGTCTTGACTTGTATCTCTTTCGTACTTTTTTTAAGATAAAAAATTTCACGGTTAAGCTCTTCTACCACACTGGCAACAGAGTGAATGTTTCTATTATATTGGCTGTCTTTCGTGTATACATAGTAAATAAGATAAAGTATGATGGCTGCCATAGCTACAACGATATACTCTAGTTGAAAAAGGTTTTCATATCTCATCTATCTCTTGCCTCTTTAGCTTCCCGTATAAGTACACGCTCACGAGCTGTCATATAACCAGCCCACTCTTTAGCATCGCGTTCGTGCATCCTAGTAAACTCTGCTAAAGAACTATCAAGCGCTTTAAAAAAAACACCAACATCACGTTTTGGATGGACTGGCATAAGGATTCTTGCATAGTATTCTTGACCTTTTTCTAGAAGAGACTCTTTAAGCTTAAAGTGATCAAAACCTATAGACTCTATCTTTGCTTCGTAAGATAGGCTTACTCGTACTGGTTTTTCATTTTTGATAAGCATCTCAAGACTATCTATTTTTCTATGAAGTTCTACCATAAGTTGCAACAAAACAGGGTCGCTCTCCGAAGTATCGCCTCTAGCCTTGGCTAACTTTAGCCACTGAGAGATAGGATCATCATCGGAATCACTTAGTTTTTGATACTCATGCTCATAAGCCTCTTTATCTGTTTGTATTTTTGAATATACTAGAGAGATAGGTGCAGGGACTAAACGTACACTCATGCAGCCAACCTATCTAAGACAATAAGGATAAAAAACATAATCCCTAAATAGCCATTGACGGTAAAAAAAGCACGATCTATCTTAGCAAAATCTTTACGTACAAGATGATGTTCATAGCTTAGCATCACACCACTTAGTATCACAGCCATCCATGCTAAAGAACCAAGCCCAGCGACCCAAACAAACATAGCCCAAAATATAACACTCAGTCCATGAAAAATCAAAGAGATAAACAAGGTAGATTCTGAGCCATATTTTGATGGTATAGAGTGAAGCTTGTTTTGTATGTCAAACTCTATATCTTGAAGTGAGTAAAGCAAGTCAAATCCTGCGACCCAAAAGATAACTCCAAGAGAGAGTAAAACAGACCACGGAGTTATCTCAGCACTCACAGCTACTACACCCGCGATGGGTGCTAAACCAAGCGAGATACCAAGAACAATATGCGCTAAAGATGAAAAACGTTTAAAGTAAGAGTAAGAACCTAGAACAAAAAGTATAGGGAAGCTAAGCCAAAAAGCAAGGCTATTTATGATGTAGGCAATAACTATAAATACAAAAGCATTCACGACAACAAAAAGTAAGATAGTTGGAGCATCTAGTCTTCCATCTACATTTGGTCTATCTTGTGTCCGAGGATTTGCACCATCTATATCACGATCAGCGTAACGGTTGAGTCCCATAGCAAAGTTTCTAGCCGTTAGAGCTGCACCAGCACCAAGCAGTAAAAGCCCAAAGCCAAACCATCCATCAGCTGCAACAACCATAGCTATAAAGATAAAAGGAAGCGAGAAAATGGAATGTTCAAACATCACTAACTCATTAAAATCTTTTAGTTTGTCAAAATACTTATTCAAATTTATGGCCTTAAAAATATTATTGTCTTATTTTATCCAATATATGATTAAAATGATATAATTTTACAATGAAATATAATTTTAAAGAACTAGCCATCATTGGTCCTACTGCATCTGGTAAAAGTGATTTAGCTCTAAAAATAGCAAAAAAAACTGATGCATATATACTCTCCATTGACTCTCTTAGCATCTACAAAGAGGTAGATATTGTCTCAGCTAAACCTTCAAAAGATGAACTCTCACAGACAAAGCATTTTGGTATAGATGAGATATATATAGATGAGTACTTCAGCGTAGATATTTTCATTTCTCTCTACAAAAAAGTAAAAGATATTTGTATCCGTGATGCTAAGAATCTTGTCATAGTTGGTGGGACATCTTTTTACCTCAAATCACTCATAGAGGGTTTATCCCCCATCCCATCTCTTAACCTTGATGCTAAGACAAATATCGCTAAGGCTATGCAAAATCCACAAGACACATATAACTTTTTAATGCTAAAAGATAAAGCATATATGTCTAAAATAAGCCCAAATGATAGCTACAGAATAGAAAAAGCACTCATCATCTTTGAAGGCTCAAAACTCACTCCAACTGAGTGGTTTAAACAAAATAGACCACAAGCTATTATCAAAAATCTACCTATATTTAACATAGATGTAGCGCGAAATACTCTCAGAGAGCGGATATCTTTAAGAACAAATAGGATGCTAAAAATGGGGCTTATAGATGAAGTATGCTACCTAGAATCAAAATATACACGTGAACCTAATGCCATAAAATCTATAGGTATTGTTGAAGTTTTAGAGTATCTTGATGGCAAGGTTACCAAAGAGATGATGCTAAGCAATATTTCAACGCACACAGCCCAACTTGCAAAAAGGCAACAAACATTTAACAAAAATCAGTTTACAAACCTTATCTCAGCCCCACTAGAAAAGCTTGAAGGTAAAATATTATCTTTTACAGCTAACTAGTGCTATAATATTTGTACGGGAGTTGGTAACAGATTTTAAGCAACTCTAGGAGAAGGAGAAAAAAATGGCAGTAATTTTCACCTTAGTAACATTAATGATTACCACAACTCTTTTTGCGGATATCAGTAAAACAGATGTACAAGGAGCTAAGGATTATCCTTTAGTTTCACGCTTTAATGGTTCAGTAATTCAATTTTATAAACAAACAAAATGGGATACTTATAAACTACCAGTCTATAAGGACAACACAAAAGAACTTAACTTTAAAAGTCCTCTTATATTGGAGGGGAAAATTGAGCGTTGGCAATACACAACTTCTTCAGACAACAACCCTGCATATATAATGAAAAACTTTGAAAAAGCTTTTAAAGATAGTAGTTATACAATTTTAGCAGAGGGAAAACCTGGGGATGATATGAATGAGGGTGATGCTAGATTTAAGTTTACATTTTATGGTGACTGGTATAAATTAAACCTAGGTAAATTTGGTTCATACGCTGCAGGGGGTGAACATTTAGCCGATAGAGTAAAAAAAGAGTTAGTTTCAAAATATGCTGTAAAAGAAAACCAGCTTATAACATTTGGAGATGGACAAACCTCTCCTGTTTTAAGTAACTCAAATGATGAAGGTAAAATGAAAAACCGTAGAGTTGAAATAGTCGAAAAATAGTCAATATATACATATTATTAAAGGAAAACAAATGAGTTCACATAAAAATCATGAACATTTAAATACAATTAAAGAAGCGGTAGAAAAAACAGATCAACTTTCTCAAGAACAAAAAAGTGAAAGTTTTAAAAGACTAGAAGAGGCTTACATCGAAGATAAAGCTTTTGGAACAATAAGTGAAGAGCTTTTAAAAATAAGTGAATATTTTGAAGTCATCTTTGGTGAGATGGGACTAAAGTAAAGTCTAGTTATGAATACTAAAAAAGCATTTGCATATGATTGAGTATTTAACATTTAACAGTTTTATTACACAGTATGTTTTGTTAATAGTATATTATCTCATCGCCTTGAGTATCCCTTTTGCTCTTTTTAAATATTATAAAACTCATTTTCAAATTGGAATATGGTGGAAATTTTGGTTTGTTTTTTTTATGTTTTTGTTTTTAGGAGAGTTATTTTTAAGAATGTTTTTTGAAATGTTAATTGCTTATTTTGATATGCATCAGTATCTATATGATATTTCACATAACCTTTAATCTGGAATAAGCCCCCAATACTCCCTTTTTTTGGCATTATCCTCAAGATTAAAAATAGCATAAATTATCTCCTCTTTATCCCTACTAGCCTCTACAATTTTTGCCCCTGTATAGTCTGTTATAAATGAGGAGCCATAAAAAGTTATCTCGCAACTCTCCCCTACCTCTAAACCAACCCTATTTGCTGCTATTACTGGGACAGTATTAGTCGCGGCGTGACCCATCTGAACTCTTTGCCAATGCTCTTTTGAATCAATATTAACCTCTGGTTCACTTCCGATGGCTGTTGGATAAAAAATCAGCTCCGCACCCTTAAATGCTAATGCTCTTGCAGTTTCGCAAAACCATTGATCCCAACATATACCAACACCTATCTTGGCATACGCAGTGTCATACACTTTAAAACCAGTATTACCTTTTTTAAAATAAAATTTTTCTTCATAGCCAGGACCATCAGGTATATGCGTTTTACGATAGTTATCCATAACTGTGCCATCAGCATCAATAACTACAAGTGAGTTAAAATAATCCTCATCAGCTCTCTCAAAATAACTTACCAATAAAACAACTTGAAGCTCTGATGCTAGAGATGCAAATAATTTTATAACTGAGTTATCTTGGAGTGGTGATGCTAAAGAGAAGTATTTAGCATCCATATCTTTACAAAAGTAAAGCGTAGTAAAAAGTTCTGGTAAAAGTATGATATGTGCACCATTTGCATGAGAAGTTCGTACAAATTTCACAGCTTTTGCAATATTTGCACCACTATCCCCACTCATTTGCATCTGAATTGCAGATACTTTTAGCATAGTGTTACTTTTAGCCTCTACCTGTAATATCTATGAGGTGATATCCAAATTGTGTTTTAATTGGACCATATAGTACTCCAACATCTCCACTAAAGATAGCCTTGTCAAATTCAGGTACCATCTGTCCAGGTCCAAACTTACCTAAATCCCCACCTTGTGCTGACGATGGACATTCTGAGTTAGCTTTAGCAGCATCTCCAAAATCCATTCCTGCGTCTATATCTGCCTTAATCGCGTTACACTTTTCTTCACTATCTACGAGTATATGTCGTGCTGTTGCCCATGCCATATTTATTCCTTGGTATTAAATTGAAAAGGTATTTTATCTAAATATGTATTTATAAAAATACCTTTTTACCGATATAATGGTATAATATATGCTAATAATATACTAGTTCTAAATGGAGAAGCAAATGGCAAAGGGAGGAATCTCTTATGAAAATAACAAGGTTGTAATCAGTTCTCTCCCCTCTTCTGGTGAGAATATCAGTGTTTTTGCACAACCCAACGATAGAATTGTTTTTTCTCAAAACCTCAAAGATGCAACCTACCAACTTGTAGGTGGAGATATAGTTTTAAAACTAGCAGATGGTGGTATTATCACCTTTGTGTCTATGGGTATTTTAGCTTTTGAGGACAATACTGTTAGCCTTGATTTTCCCGCTGGTTCTCTTAGCATCGAAAATATCTTAGACCAGATAGACGATGTTAAAGAAAGTCCTATTGAGAGCGTAATTACAGATGAGTTTGTAGCACTTGACACAACTTTTTCAGATATACCACAACAAGAGGTACCCCCTCAAGAAACTCCACCACCTCCACCAGAGATTAAACTTCCTGAGGATCCTATCGAAGAGGTAGAACCCATAGAGGAAGTTTTTTTAGAAGAGATACCTGAGGAAAATGACTTTACACACTATAGACCAAGAGCTACCGATGACAACCCACCAAATGTAGCTGTAGGAGCTGACATTCTTGATGGCAAATCAGAAACAGATGGTGATGCACCCTTAGGTCTAGCCTTTACTATGCGCGCTTACCAAGTTGGTGCTACACAAGAGATAGATGCTACAACAGGTAATATCACTGTATATGGTGGTGGGGCCAGTTACAATGCTAGCATATCTGAAGCATCTGAGGGTCAATTCAACCCTGAAACAATAGACTACTCAAAAGTAAGAGTAGACCCTAACAACCAACAAAGTGCGCAAACAGCCGTTGATAATATGAACGATATCGTCATTGAAGCTGATAACAGTGCTATATTTATTAATAATGGTGCATCTCAACTCTCTCGTGTAATCGCTATCAAACCTGATGTTATTCCACCTGGTTATGAATTTTCAGGTGTTCAAATTATCAATGATTCTTTACCGACTGGCTTTAGCGTTTATGGAGCTACTCTTGATGCGGATGGTGTTTGGGATATTCCAGCCGCAACCTTTGACGCAAATGGAAACCAGCTCACTCCAGGCTATACAACAAGTGATAATGGAGAGACTACCTTTACTATTCTTTATCCAGATACAGTAGCAAATGGTTATACGCTAGACCCACGAATCAAGTTTATAGTTACCTATAACGATAACTATCCAGACAGCCTTCCAGTCGATGAACAAGCTACTTTTGTCCCACCTGATGATGATAAAAAAGTTTTATCCGGAGAGGACACGATGCACTTCGTTGTCAAAGAGATTGACTATAAAACTCCTGGAAGTTTTACTGACTTTGATAAAGAGGGTGATGCGTACATCTTAGCATCAAATGTAAACCATAACATCATCAAAACTACTCACGGTGACGCGACAGTTACGGGTGGTTTTGGTGATGATACTATTACATCCTATGAGGGTACAGATACCATTAGTGGAATGTCTGGAAATGATACTATCACTGCTGGGCAAGGAACAAATACAATAGATGGTGGTTTAGGTACCGATACAGTTACTTACAATACACTCGCCGATACAAATGGTATTCAAATAGACATGTCTATCTTAGCAGCAAACGCTATAAATGCAGGTCTCATTTCAGGAACTGCTACCAGCGACACTATCACTACAGTTGAGAAGATTATAGGTTCTGATTTTAGCGATACAATGCTAGGCGGTACTTCAAACATTATTTTTGATGGCGCGAAAGGAGATGACACTCTTGAGGGTGGTTCTGGTAACGATACTATCTACGGTGGACTTGGAAATGACACTCTCATTATAGGTTCAGGAAACGACACTCTTGATGGTGGTGATGGAATTGATGTTCTTGACTATGTAAAATCAACAGCTGGTATAGATATAGTGGTCAACCAAGGTTCCGTTGTTGGTTCAAGCGAGGTTACAAGCAACATAGAAATTATTCGTGGTTCTACTTTTGATGATACTATTCGTGGTCAGACGGGAAGTGATACATTTTTTGGTGGACTAGGTAATGATACTTTAGATGGTGGAACAGGTGTTGACACGCTAGATGGCGAAGGGGGCATTGATACTGTTGATTATTCTAACCCTATTTATGGCTCGATCAACGTAACGCTTGATGGGGCAAACGATGTACTTGTAAGTGTATCTGGTGGTGATACTGACATCATAAGAAATTTTGAAAATGTCATTGGTTCGGATGCAAATGACTCTATAGCTGGTGATAATCTTGTTAATATACTTGATGGTGATGCTGGTGATGACATACTTGATGGTGGAGCTGGTAATGACACTTTAAAAGGTGGTGCTGATAATGACATCCTTAGAGGTGCTGGGGGAGATGATACGCTCATCGGTGGTACAGGAAGTGATACTGCAGACTACACAAATGAGGGTTTAGTTGTAGCTACTCTTGCTGATAGTGGTTTGACAAATATCTCCGTTGGTACGGACACTGACTCCCTCTCAGAGATAGAAAATATAACTGGCTCATTACTTAACAATGATACCATTACAGGAAATTCAAGCAATAATATCTTAAAAGGCCTCAGTGGTGATGATACACTTACAGGTCTAGTTGGAAACGACACTCTATTTGGAGCGGAGGGTGATGACAATCTTTATGGTGGGGATGATGCTGATAGCCTCTATGGTGGTGATGGAGATGACACCCTTAATGCTGGAGCAGGAATTAACTCCATAGATGGTGGGGCTGGTCAAGATATGGTTGATTATACAGGAGCTGCTTCAGGAGTTCTTGTCAACCTTGACACAGGTCTAGCATCACAAGGTGGAGTCAATGACCTCATTACAACAGTTGAGAATGTACAGGGTTCAGCAGGGAATGATACCATCACTGGTAATATCTTTGTCAATACACTCTTGGGTGCAGCGGGTGATGACACACTTCGAGGTGGCTTAGGTGATGACACACTTGATGGTGGAACAAACACTGTTTTTGGTGATATTGCAGACTATAGTGATAGCGCTACAAGCATAGACAATACTGCAGGTTTTTCAACAGTCACGCAAGGTGTCGATACCGATACTTTAATAAATATAGAAAACATTAAAGGCTCTACTAATAGCGATAACATCGTTGGTGATGCTAACAACAACACTCTAGATGGATATACGGGAAATGACACTCTCATAGCTACAGATGGAGTAGATACTCTCATAGGTGGAGATGGCATAGATACCGCTGATTTCTCAGCAAATGGTGCTGTAAATATTGACATGTCACTGAACCAAATTATAGACGGCGGTTTTGGAAATACTGGTAGCATTCAAACTATAGAAAACATCTTAGCATCAGCCAATGATGATACCATCATAGGTAATGCTGCAAACAATACTATCCAAACTGCTGCTGGTAACGACACCCTAAGTGGTGGCGCTGGTAACGATACACTAGATGGGGGAGTAGATAATGATACTGTAAACTACTACTCTGCCTCAGCAGGAATCACTTTAGATTTAGCAGCACAAACTGCTGTTGGTGAGGGGAATGATGCAGTCATAAACATTGAAAATGCCGTAGGTTCAATCTTTGTCGACACCTTATCTGGTGATGCTAATGTAAACATCTTGAAAGGTCAAGCTGGACATGACACCCTTGAAGGCAAGGCTGGGAATGATACACTTTATGGTGATGCTAATGATGACACCCTTCGTGGAGGACTTGGTAGTGATACACTCATAGGTGGAGATGGGACAACCGATGTAGGTAACGATACTGCTGACTATAGTGATACAAATATAGCTATAGACAACTCTATAGGTGCATTAAGTTCTGTGACGCAAGGGGTCGATACAGATACTCTTATCGGGATAGAGAACCTTATTGGCTCTTCAAATGATGACATCATCAAAGGTGATGCATCTCAAAATACTCTTGATGGTTTTAATGCAAATGACACTATCATCGCAACAGATGGTGGCGATAGCCTCATAGGTGGAAGTGGTACTGATTTAGCAGATTTTTCCCAACTCGGCGTTGGAAGTGGCGCTATTAATATTGACATGACCATCGGTGGAGATGAGATTCAAGATGATGGTTTTTCAAACTTAGGTGGTATGACTGGTATTGAAAATATTAAAGCTACTGCAAATGATGACATCATATTTGCAAACTCACTTGCAAATGTCATCCAAGCTGGTGCTGGCGATGACAATGTCAAGGGTAAAGAGGGTGCTGATACCCTTTATGGTGAAGCTGGAATTGATACACTTGACGGTGGGGATGACAATGACACACTATTTGGTGGGGATGGAGTTGACACTATCTATGGTGGAAAGAATGATGACCTAATATATGGTGATGACCTAGCAAATACTTTTACAAATAATGACACATTATATGGACAAGAGGGAGCCGATACTATCTTTGGTGGTAAAGGTGCAGACACCCTTGATGGTGGGACTGGTAATGACACTATAGATGGCGGTGATGGAGATGACATCTTCATCTATAATATTCTAGATGGTTCTGACTCTTTTACTGGTGGTGCTGGAGTAGATACCCTCAACTATGCACAAGCTACAGATAAGGTAGTTGTCAATTTACAAAATGGAACTATAGTCTCAGATATAGGGACCTATACAGATACGATGATAGGCAGAGAGATAGAGGTTTTAAAAACAACAAACCTCAATGATACTATCACTGGTGACACTGACGCAGTAGTAAGTACTATTAACAACAACACTATCCATGCAATAGGTGGTAATGATACTATTGATGCTGGAGTTGGTGATGATACCATTTATGGTGGTGATGCTAATGACATCATCACAGGTGGAGAGGGAACTGACTACATAGATGGTGGTAATGATGATGGACTTGGAAGTGGTTCTGACACAGTTGATTATACAACTTCAACAGCTGGGATTAATGTCGATTTGTCTAATAATACTGCTACAAATGATGGCTATGGCACTACAGATGAGATTTATAATGTGTATGCTGTTCGTGGTTCAAATAATGATGATATTATCAAAGGAAATGCTGCTTACAATAACCTCTCAGCAAATGCAGGAGATGACACCATCACAGCAACAGCAGGTAGCGACTATATAAGAGGTGGTTTAAACACTGCAGCAGATGGAGTAACTAGAACGGGTGATACAGTTGACTTTAGTGAACTCACTGCAAGAGTAGTTATCAACATGGATACAAATGCCAACTCAGGTGCGGCAGGCGCAACACAACTCTACGAAATCGAAAATCTTATAGGTACAGATTTTAATGATGACCTTCGAGGAAGTAATTCTGGGGGAACAAACGGTTCTGATTTGGGAAGAAATACCATTGAAGCTGGAGCAGGAAATGACTCAATTTACGGAGCTGATGGTGATGACTACCTAGATGGTGGTCTTGATAACGACTTCATAACTGGTGGTCGGGGTGATGATACCATTGATGGTGGTTCTGGTGTAGATATCGCTGATTATAGATGGTATATAAATGCTCCCGTGAGCGTAAACCTTTATGATAGTGATGGTGATGGTTATGGTACTGCTACAGATTTAGGAGCTGGTTCATCTGTTGGTAATGACCTCCTCATAAACATAGAAAATATCAGAGGCTCCTCGAGTGCAGATACTATCATAGGAAATGAGTTAGCTAACTCTATCTATGGCTATGAAGGTAATGATGTCATCTATGCAAATGACGCGGCAAATGTTGCTGCAGTAGTTGGAACAAATACACTTCGAGGGGGTGATGGTGATGACACCATCAGAGGTGGTTCAGGCACTGACTACATAAATGGTGATAGTGGCATAAACGATACTATAGACTACTCCCAAGCAAATGCAGGTATCACAGTAGACCTTGGCATAACAACAGCACAAGTTATAGGGGCAAATCAAGGGATAGATACTATCTTAAATGTTGAAAATATTTTAGGTTCTGCATTTAATGATGATGTAACTGGTAGTCTTACAACTAACAATACAATTTCAACATTTTCTGGTGATGATATTATTAGAAGTTCTTCTGGTGATAATCGCATAGATGGTGGAACAAATACTGCTGGAATCGGGGATACTGTTGATTACTCTAATCAAACAAGTAAAGTCTATGCAGGATTAGCAGATGGTGCAGGTTTGGGTTTTGCTACGATTGGCATTGCTCCTAATGATGACACAGATACTCTCATAAATATAGAAAATATCACATCTAGTTCTGCCAATGATACGCTTAGTGGTAATTCAGATATAAACACACTCATATCAAATGCTGGAAATGATATTCTCTCAGGAAATGCAGGAAATGATTACTTAGATGGTGGAACTGGCGATGATATACTCTACGGAAATGCCGATAACGATACTCTCATAGGTGGAGCAAATAATGATGCCCTTTATGGTGGTGATGGTGATGATAACTTAGATGGTGGAACAGGAAATGATGTTCTTCGTGGTGGTCGTGGAGATGATGCTATAGATGGTGGAGCTGGTGTAAATACTCTCACTTACAACTTTGACCCAGATATAACCACAAGTGGTGCTAATGTTGACTTAACACTTGGGACTGCTTCAAATGATGGCTTTGGAGATACCGACACACTTACAAATATAAATCATGTTATAGGTACACGAACAAGAGCTGACATCATAAAAGGTGATGCTAACGCTAACTATCTAAACGGTCTTGGTGGGAATGATACTCTTTATGGTGAAGCTGGTATAGATACACTCTATGGTGACACGGGTGATGACGAGATTCATGGTGGAACTGATGGAGATTCTATCCGTGGTGGCGCTGGAGCTGATACCATATTTGGTGATGCTGGTGCAGATAGCATTCGCGGTGATGATGGCAATGACACTATAACAGCTGGTGCTGATAACGATACAGTTGAAGGCGGCGCTGGTGATGATAGTATCATAGCTGGGGGAGGAGATGACAACATTAATGGTGGCTCAAACACAACTGGTGGTAACGCTACTCCAAATGGAGATATACTAGACTACTCACAAGTATCTGCTGGTGGCGTCGGTGTAGATATAGACCTCTCTAGTGGAGCTATGAGTGCACTCGGTGGTGGTGCCCACGGAGTATTTGGAACTGATACTATCTCTAATGTTGAAAATTTAGTAGGCACAAGTGAGAATGATAAACTTTTTGGAAATGCAGATGTAAACTCCATTAAAGCTGGTGGTGGTGATGATACTCTTTATGGTGGAGCTGGTGATGACTACCTTGATGGTGGAACTGGACTTAAAGACGTAGTTGATTACTCCACTTCGAGCGATGGCATAGTAGTAAATTTAAACGATAACATAAGTTTTCAACCGATAAGTGCCTCTCAAGGTGAAGATAGACTTATAGGGATAGAGAATGTCATTGGTACAGCGTTTGTAGATACTCTAAAGGGTGCAAGTGGTACTGTAAATACACTAGAAGCTGGTGGTGGAGACGACGTACTCATAGGGCAACTTGATGGAGACACCTTAGATGGGGGAGCTGACATTGACCTGGTTGACTACTCCGCACAACTTAATGGTGTTACCATTGACTTCAATACAAATGAAGCTAGTTTTGGAGCAAGTAAAGACTTTTTAGTAGGCATAGAAAATGCCGATGGTTCTGCAACTGGTAATGATACTTTTATAAGTGGTGATGGAGTGAGTGATCACACGTTTAACGGTTATGGTGGTAGTGATACTGCTGATTATTCAAACTATAGTGGGGGTGGTGTTGTAGCTACTGCTGGAACTTTAACAACTGCTGTTTATGGAGGAAATACTGACACATTAAACTCTATAGAAAACTTAAGCGGTACAAATCAAGCAGATATATTAACAGGTGATGCTAACACAAATACACTTTTAGGTTTAGCTGGAAATGATACGCTTATTGGTGGAGCAAATGCTGACAACTTAGATGGTGGTGATGGAGATGATATCTTTGTCTTTACGAACTCTGAGTTTGGAAATAACAACTCTGTAGTTGGTGGTATAGGGACAGATACCTTACAAATAACAGACAATGCAGTTATAGCTGATGCACAATTTTCAAATGTTAAAACGAGTGAAGTACTAGAACTTCAAGCTACAACGGGTACTAACACTGTAACTCTAGGAGCAAATGCTAACCTCACAGGACTTGACACTGTTGATGGAAGTGCTACAACAGATACTTTAAATGCCGATGCTTCAGGAATGACAAGCTCTATAACCATCATAGGAAACAGCGGAGACGATACTCTAGCAGGTGGTTCTGCCAACGATAGACTTGAAGGAAATGCTGGAAATGATACAGCTGATTATACAAATGCCTCAAGTGTCAATGTAACTATAAATTCTAGCGGTAATGCTACTGCAACAGGTGCAGGGACAGACACCTTAGTACAAATAGAAAATATCACAGGTTCAAATACAGGTGGAGATAGCATAACTGGTGATGCTAGTGTAAATACTATCATTGGACAAGCTGGAAGTGATACTCTCACTGGGAATGATGGTGCTGATTATCTTGATGGTGGTAGTGATGATGATGTGTTTAACTTTACAAATGCTCAGTTTGGTGGAGATACAACTGTTATAGGTGGTGGGAGTACAGATACTTTGGTTATATCTGATGATGCTACCATCACAGATGCTGATTTTACAAATATAGCAACAACCGAGGTACTTCAACTCTCTAGCGATAATACCCACGATGTGACACTAGGTTCTAACGCCGATAACTCTACTCTTTCATTGGTTGATGCTACAAGTGCTACGACTGCAAATGTTGTAGTAGATGCAAGTGCTATGAGTAACTCCATAGAGATACTCGGTGGCAGTGCTGATGATACACTCTCAGGTGGTAGTGGTGTAGATATATTAAGAGGGAACAGTGGAATAGATACCCTTATAGGTGGGGCAAACAATGATACTCTTGAGGGTGGTAGTGGTGCAGATACTCTCATAGGTGGCGCTGGTGATGATAGCATCATAGGTGGGACTGGTGATGACATCATCACATTTACAACCTCAAGCGATATCGCCTCAGATGAGATAGATGGTGGAGCGAATAGTGATACTTTATTTGTAGATACAAATGCAGATGCAGACTTAACAAATGCGACTATTACCTCCGTCGAAAATCTCAAGTTTGACGCTACTGCAAACCAAAGTTTAACTCTAGATGATGCGCAACTTGCCCTCATTGGTGGGTTTGATACCTTTACAGCTGGAGCTGGAACTAACGATATTTTAGCAAATGGGGTTGGAGATACAGACCTCTCTGCTAAGGTATTTGACACAGCTCTTGGAACTGTAAACTCTTTTAAAATAAACACAGCAAATACTGGTGTTACAGTCATTGGTTCTAGCATCGTAGATACTATAGATGGTGGAACAGGTATCGACACACTTCAAGGTGGACTTGGAGCAGATGTTTTAAATGCTGGAGCAAACAATGATGTCTACCTTTATGAGAGCACAGCTGAAGTTACAGGTGATATTATTAACGATAGTACAGGAACAGATAGTATCAGGGTACAAACAAACAATGTAGACCTTCGTGGCATAAGCATCACAGGAATAGAAACACTCAACATTAACTCGGCAAATACTACAGCATATATTGACGATGCTTTAGCTTCTAACCTGACTACTTTTAGTGGAACTGTTGATGGTGGACAAGTTATTCAAGCAGATTTAGCTGATGGTGGAGATATCAACTTAAGTACATTAACTGTTACTGGTTTAGATGATGCAGGGGATTATATCTACATCAATGTAGCTGGTGGTGGTGGCAACAGTGTCATAGTTGGAACTGCAAATGGCGATGAGCGCGTCGATGTAGTTGATGGAACAAACACCATCACAACAAATGGTGGTAATGATATCATAAATGGTGGTAGTGGTGATGACCTTATAAAAACTACTATTACAAATTTAGATTCCAATGATGTGTTTAATGGAAATAGCCAAGCAACTGCGGACACCTTAGAGTTTACAGATAATGGTGCGATAACAGACACACAACTCACCAACGTTACGAACGTAGAGACACTCAAGGTTGCAGACACCGGAAACTCCTCTGTTACTATAAGTGCAAATGCAAATCAGTTTAATCTCATTGATGGAAGTGCACTTACTGGTTCAAATGCACTCACAACTAATACAGGGACAAATAACCTTAGCATCATAGGTGGTACAGGTGATGATAGATTCCAATATAATGTAGCAAACCTTTCAACTCTGGATACTATTGATGGTGCTAGCGGAAATGACACAGTAGAGATACTCGACCAAGTTACAAACAACATAGCAGATGCAGACTTCACAAATGTAAGTAATGTAGATACTATACAATTTGGAAATTTTGCAAACACCATCACTCTTAATCAAGACAATATTAATCTAGTTGGTGGGACAGGTACAGATACCTTTAACTATAGTGTAGCTAATTTAAGTGCAAGTGACACTATAGATGGTGCTGGTGGTAATGATATCTTAGAGTTTAGTGATACTGGTGCAATATCTAATACACAGTTTACAAACATCTCAAATATAGAAACTATACAACTCGCCGATGGTGCTAATACACTCGACCTTTCAGGTGCCTTAGCAGATGGAAATATTCTCCATGTAGATGGTTCAGCTTCAAATGGTGCACTCAACATTAATGTTGGTGCAAACAACATGACTCTCACTGGTGGTAGCGTAGCTGATGTTTTCACCTATGACCCAACACAACTTACTACACTAGATACAGTTGTTGGCGGTGGTGGCGTTGATACTCTTACATTTAGTGGAGCCGACACTATCTCAAACACCGACTTGACAAATGTAAGTGGAGTTGAAAAGCTAGTGCTAGTTGATGGGGCTGGAAACAACATCTCTATCAGTTCAAATGCTACAGATATAAATGAGATAAATGCAACGGCACTAGGTGCTACGAATGGTGCTATCATCAACGCAAATGGGCGTGTAGCCTCTATCACTCTCAATGGTGGTGCAGGTGCTGACACCATCACAAGTGGTGATAATTCTGACATCATAAATGGTGGTGCGGCTAATGATACTATCATCATAGCAAATGCTGGAGATGAAGTTGGCGATACTATAGATGGTGGAGCTGGGACTAACCTCATAAGAGTAGATGAAACAGGTATAAACTTAAGTACAGTGACTGCTTCAGCACTTACAAACATATCGGATCTAACATTTAATACCACTGGAGTTTCAAATGTTTCTATGACCATAGCTCAAGCTGATGGACTCACAAATATAACTGGTGACACCAATGCAAATACAGTTACTTTAACAGACAATGGAGCCATTTCAAACATAGCTACACTCTCAAACATAGAAACCATCCAACTAGCAGATGGAGGAAATACAGTTTCACTTGGCGCAGAATCATATAATAATGTTCTTTTAAATGGTGGGACTGGTGCTGATGTATTTAACTACACAAATGCTCAATTATCTGTTGATGATACCATCGTAGGAAATGGAGGACAAGATACTTTAGTTACTACCGATGCTACTGCTGTAACTCTGAGTAATGCTGATATTTCAAATATAGATGTAGAAGAGTTTATAAGTGGCGCTGGAGATGACAACATTGATCTTTCAGGTGCGGCTTACAACATAGATACCGTAACTAGTGGCTCTGGTGATGATACTGTAACTATAGACTCAAACTCAGTAGGAAAAACTTTCGATGGTGGTACTAATACTGTAGTTGGAGATACTCTTAGCATCAAGGGTGCATTTGATTTAAGTACCGCTACTGTAACTAACTTTGAAAATATCATATCTGATAATGATTTATCTTTAAGTATTGAACAAATCAATACTTTTGGTGACATAGATGTAGGCACAAATACTATCATAGTTACTGCTAATGGTACTGATAACGCAATAAATGATGCTTCATTACTCAAAGCAAGTGAAATAAACTTTACAGGCTTAACATCAACAACAACTATAAATGGAGTACTCTCAAATGTTGGTATTATTAATAACTCTTCAGGAGAGATACTCAACATCACAGCAGCAGGACTAGATGGACAAACTGTTAATTTAGCGAGTGGAACAACTGTTATAACAGCTATAAACACAACTCCTAATGCTGACTTTAGTTCTATAACTCTAAGTGGAGGTACTGCAACTATTGATGTTTCGACAAATACTACTTTTGGTGGTTCTCTTGATGCTGGGAAAAATATAACTTTTGAAGTAGCAGATACATTTACCCTTACTTCGGACTATAATAAGATTACAGGTGCTACAATCAACCATGATGGTACCGAATCTGCTCAAGCATTAGTTGTCACTATTTCTTCAGCTGATGCAGCTGCTGACCTCTCTACTATTAACAGTAATATTACTAATTTCACAGCTCAGTTCACTCAAACTCAAACATTCACAGGAAATCTTGATGCTAAAGATGCAAATATTGTTGATGGTGTAGATGTCACAACTGCCATTTCTAAACTAGCAGGCTTAACTATAACGAGTGGGACTGGTACAGTTATACTCTCAGATACAACTGTGGTTGCGGCGGATTTAGACAGCTTAGATACAAATTCTACTGCTCTCATCAACACGACCAACGTAACAACAGTTTCAGGATTAAGTGCAGATATAATTAGCATCTATGCTTCAACTGGTATATCTAACTTGGGAGATGAGGCAGTAACTATAACAAACACATCTTCTGCAACAGACACCAACACCATAGCAAACGCAACAACTGGTATTCTTACTGCGACTATCTC
>Ga0256840_1000552_pt1 | contig 37787 bp, 41 predicted proteins | sample 355202metaG_FD_185969 | JGI IMG/M metagenome (GOLD analysis project Ga0256840, IMG submission 185969) | Hydrothermal vent microbial communities from Mid Atlantic Ridge, Atlantic Ocean - 355-202 | ecosystem: Environmental > Aquatic > Marine > Hydrothermal vents | place: Atlantic Ocean: Mid...
TTAAATCCTCTTCGCACGTATGTCTCCAAAGAAAACTAAATCTTTGAGTACTGCTTTTTGCGTAATGCCATCAGCTCCAACTTTTAAGAGTAACTCCCCTTTATCACTTGAAAATATATTTTGATGAACAATGGCTTTGGCATACCAGCTATTGTCATCTTCGCCTAATAGCTCTTTATAATCAGATAACTCTGTTGCTTTAGGAATAGTCACTTCAATATTTCCATCTTGTTTCTCTGCACCTACTGCTGTGAAAACGTACTCTTTACTCTCTTTTTTGTGGGCAATCTTTTTATCTAAATTAAAATAAAGTGAAAGTAAATCATCTTTTGAATAGTAATCTAAAGTAACATTTGTATCTTTTACCAAATTTCCATTTTTCCAACGCTTAAAGGTACGAATAACTGTTTTATCGGCATGGTTTATGCTGTAAAGTTTATTGGACATTTTAGAGCCGTATGATTTTGTTATTTGATAATAGTCTGCAACCATCAGACCATTTTCAATATGACCTTTAGAGATATGATGCTCTTCTCTTCCACCAGAAAGTGTCTTAGCAATACCTGTGGCTTTTAATTTTACATCTATTTTATAGGTGCTGTCATCGCGTGTTAAAACTGCATTAGCAATACCAATTTCACCTATAATTCCAAACTCTACTTTGTAATCTGCTCTAATTGTTTCTGCCTGTGCAAATTGACTCAATAGTAAAAGACTTAACGATATTAATATTTTTTTCATAATATTCCTTTAATTTTTATAGAGACATTTAATCAGATTTATGTGTAATAACTGTGAGATTTAGATAAAATAATATTTATGAATGAGAATAACACAACCCAAACACAAGAAATTATTGAGCAGTCTCAAGAGATTATTCAAAAACTAGACATTAACTTCTTTCCTCAAGTTCAATCTTGGCTAAATCAACTGTACCTTTCTAAGTATGGAGATTTTTTTGATACGCTCTATTTTGATATACCTCTTGGAAATATTATTACTGCTTTTTTCTCTTTTTTCTTTTTTCTTCTTTTACGAAAACTTTTTGCGACCCTTGTCATTAAATTTATACAACCATTAACCACTATGACTAAAAATAGTTATGATGAACGTATTCTTCTAGCACTTAAAGGTCCTTTGACTTTTGTCTTTATTATTATTGGGGTACGCCTCTTTTTTGCTCTTTTATTTTGGGAAACACCCTTTATTAACAACATCATTAGCTCAATGATAGCCTTTAACCTCTTTTGGGCAATGTATGAACTAATTAATGCACTAAGAGGCATTGTCTATCACTTTACCTCACGCATTAACCCTGAACTCTCTTATGAAGTAGGAAACTTTATATTAACCATTTTTAAAGGGATTGTACTCATTATAGGCTTAGCTTCCATTTTAGACGTTTGGGGCATTAATGTAGGAGGACTCATCGCTGGTCTTGGAATTGGAGGTTTGGCTTTTGCTTTAGCTGCTAAAGATACTGCAGCCAACCTTTTTGGCTCAATCGCCCTACTACTTGACAAGTCCATTCGTATTGGCGAGTGGATAAAAATTGGGGAGGTTGAAGGAACAGTTGAAGACATTGGCATGCGTACCACTAAAATCCGTTCTTTTGGAAAGTCACTCATTACCCTACCTAACCAACTTATTGCTAACAGTCCTATTGAGAACTTTTCAAGACGAGGGGTACGGCGTATTAAAATGACCCTTGGTGTCACCTATGCAACCAATAGCCAACAGATGCAACAGATACTTATCGACATTAAAGAGATGCTAAAAGCACACCCAAGTATTGCTCAAAAAGAGACAATGTTGGTCAATTTTACAACATTTGGAGATAGCTCTTTAAATATTTTCATCTATACCTTTGCCAACACTGCTAATTGGGCAGGATATATGAACATAAAAGAAGATATAAATCTTAAGATCATGAAAATAATAGAAGATAATAAGAGTGATTTTGCATTTCCATCGCAATCTCTCTATGTTGAGAGCTTACCACAGCCCAACACATCAACCAATAATTAAAAACTTGCTATAATTCTGTTATGAATAACTTAAAAAAAGTCGCCATTTTAGGGCGACCAAATGTAGGGAAAAGTTCCCTCTTTAACCGACTTTTACGACAACGTGATGCCATTACCTCTGATGTGGTGGGAACAACCCGTGACATCAAGAAGCGTCTTGTAACGATTTCTGGAAACCGTGACTTTGAAGTCATTGACACAGGGGGGATTGACGACAGTACTGAAATGTTCGCTACTGTTAAAAAACTCTCCTTACGTGCAGCTGATGAAGCTGATATTATCATCTTTATGGTCGATGGGAAAAACATTCCCCAAGAAGAGGACAGAGAGCTTTTTTACCAACTACAAAACCTCAACAAACCCATAGGACTTGTGGTAAATAAAATAGACAATGACAAAGATGAATCTGTTCGTTATTGGGATTTTTTAGAGTTTGGAGCAGATAGAACCTTTCCAATGTCAGTGAGTCACAACCGTTACATGAATGACTTTTATGCTTGGCTTGAAGAGTACATTCCTGTGCGTGAAGAGGACAATGAAGGCTTAGAACTAGAAGAAGATAACGAACTCTCTTTTGAAGATATTGTCGAAATGGTGCAAGTAGATGAAGAAGAAGTAGAAGACAAAGATATTAAAGTCGCCATTATTGGTCGTGTGAACACGGGTAAAAGTTCTCTACTTAATGCCTTTTTAAAAGAGGAACGTGTCGTTGTCTCTCCTGTGGCAGGAACAACCATTGACCCAGTTGATGAGTCCTTGGAGTATCAAGACCACAAAATAACCTTTGTCGATACAGCAGGAATAAGAAGACGTGGTAAAATTTTGGGCATTGAAAAGTATGCCTTTGGACGTACTGAAGAGATGCTAGAACAAGCAGACATTGCCTTGCTTATTATTGATGCAACGGTTGGGGTCTTAGAGCTTGATGAGCGTATTGCTAACCTCATTGAGAAGCATAAACTCGGCTGTATGATTGTTTTAAATAAATGGGACATACAAAAAGATGATGAAGCCACTTACACCAAAGCCGTTGAAGATATTCGTGATGAGTTAAAGTTTTTACACTATGCACCACTCATTACTATTTCAGCGAAAACTGGACTAAGAGTGCATAAAATCTTAGATGACATTATTGCGATTTATGGACGATACAAAACCCGAATTCCAACGGCAAAACTCAATGAAGTCCTTAAGTATGCAACAAGTAGGCATCACCCACCATCAGTTAATGGTGGGGTAGTTAGCATTAAATTTGCAACACAATATGAGACTAAACCACCAAAAATTGCCATTATTACCAACCGTCCTGATGGACTTCATTTCTCCTATAAACGCTATTTAGCCAATATATTTAGAGAAAAATTTGACTTTGTGGGTGTACCACTTGACATTGCTGGGCGTAAGCGTGGTCAGCGTATGGACGATGATTAAGATTAAAACAAAAATATAATTTCAAGGATAACGATGCGTATATTAACAGGAATTCAAGCTTCAGGAAAGCTTCATATTGGTAACTATTTTGGAGCTATGAAACCGATGATTGAGCTTCAAGAAAAAGAAGAGCTTTTCACTTTTATTGCGAACTACCACTCTCTTACAACTTCTAAAGATGCTAAGCTTTTAAAAGAGCTTACTTTTGATGCAGCTGTTGATTACTTAGCCTTAGGAATTGACCCAGAAAAAACAACTTTTTGGGTACAAAGCGATGTCCCACAAGTGCTTGAACTCTACTGGATACTTTCAAAGTTTACCCCAATGGGACTCCTTGAACGCGCACACTCCTACAAAGACAAAGTAGCCAAAGGCATTACAGCAAACCATGCACTCTTCTCTTACCCTGTGCTTATGGCAGCCGATATTTTGCTACTCGACACCCAAAAAGTTCCTGTGGGTAAAGACCAAATACAACACGTTGAGATGACAAGAGACATTGCCACTAAGTTTAACAATGCCTATGGAGACATTTTCACCCTCCCAGAACATGTAGTCAATGAAGAAGTGGCAACCATTCCAGGGATTGATGGGCAAAAGATGTCAAAGTCTTATGACAATGCCATTGATATTTTTATGGAAACAGAGAAGAAACTTCAAAAACGATGTAACAAAATTATTAGCTCTTCAACACCTTTGGGTGAGCCCTTGGAGTATGAGGGGTGCAATATCTATAATTTAGCATCTTTATTTTTAGATGAGAACAGAAAAGATGAGTTAAAACAACGCTATGCTTCAGGTGAAGAGGGCTATGGACACTTTAAAAAGTATCTCAAAGAGTTAATTTGGGAAGAGTTTGCAGAGGCTAGAGAGAAACGTGAACTGTACCTCTCTAAACCAGACTTGGTTAAAGAGATTTTAGAAAATGGAGCAAATAAAATGAGAAAAATAGCTGATGCTAAAATGGCACAAGTACGAGAATCTGTGGGAATACTTACACTATAAGCATTACTTTCTAACAACTTGATCTCGACCATTCTCTTTGGCTTCATATAGAGCTTTATCTACCCTTTCAAGAAAATTCGCTTTAGTGTCACCTAAAATATATTGGGTGACACCAAAACTACAACTAAGATGTCCTACGCCTTCAAAAGGATATTGATCTATTGCAACACGTACTCTGTTTGCTAACATGGACGCTTGTTCTGCTGTGGTATTTTTAAGGATAATAATAAACTCTTCCCCTCCCCAACGTGCAAGGGTATCGGTACTTCTAAATAGACTTTGCGTTAGCCTTGCTAATTCAAATAAAACCTTATCTCCAATATTATGTCCATAGGTATCATTTATCATTTTAAAGTGGTCAATATCAAAAAGAATTACCGAAAAAGTTTGATTAGATTCCCCCACATTAACAAAAAGATTATCAAAAAACTCATTGACTTTAACACGGTTATAGATTTTGGTTAAGGGGTCAATTTCAGACGTTTTTTGTAGTTCATTTTTACTACGCTCTATCTCTGAGATGTCAGTAAATATGAGTATGTACTCCTTAGTTCCTTGTAATTGTGAAACTTTAATCTGAAAATAACGTAATAAGCCATCTTCTTTCGAACGAACTTTTACTTTAACACCTTGATTTTTAGTTTGTTCAACTTTTTCAATCCAATTTTTACCATAAGTATATTTATCTAAACACCCCTCTTCTACAAGAAAAAAGTTTAACAGGGTATTGGTTTCAGTTAAAAATGATTTTAAAGAGCTAAACCCAAAGGTTTTTAATCCTATTTCATTGATATTTTTAACTTTATTAACAGTCGATAAAATCGTAATACTATTTTGAGAATCTATAAAAGATTGAATGAATTTAGCAGAACGAATTTTATAGAGATAATGTGCAACAATCCAAATGACAATGGCTAGAAAAGCATAAATATATAAACTCTCCATTTTTTTTAAGAAAGCTCTTTAATCATCTTTTTGGCTTCTTCTAAACTTTTATCTAATGCCAAAGCCGATTTATAATAGTTAAGAGCTTCTTCTTTTTCACCTAAATCATAAAGTGTATTGGCATAATTAAATTGGTGAGGAGCAAAACTTTTATCTAATTCGATGGCACGTAAATGATGTTTTTTAGCCTCTTCATCTTTGGCTAGCTTATGTAAAATATTTGCCAATGAACCATGTGCCATATCTTCAGTATCGTTAAGATTTAAAAGGGTTTCATAAACCTCTTTTGCCTCTTCTAATCGTTCTAGCATTAACAAGACAAAACCATGTCGAAGTAATACCTCTTGATTTTCAGGTTCTATAATATTGGCTGAACTTAAAGCTTTATCAGCTTCTACATAATCTTCTTTTTCAAGAGCTGACTCTGCCATTTGAAGTAGTTGGGTAATTCGTGATAGTTGAGGTGTAGGTTCCGTAAAAATTTTATCGGCTTGGGAAATAGACCCAATATGTTCATCTTCATTTTTTGCTTCAAAATCAACACCACGCTTAGGGTAAGAGCCTGAAAAAAGTTGTCTAAAAAAAAGAACCGCAATTACGGCTGATATTAAGAAAAGTAATAGTTGAAAAGTACTCATTGTAACTCCATATTTAAGTAGCATATCATAAACTAATATAGCTATATTAAAGATTAAAAATTACTTTAATTGCCTTGCTAATTTACTAATAGCATCATTTAAGCTTGTTCTGTTCTCATAAAAAAAAGAGTGTTTCTCTTCATCTGAAATCACCACAAAAATTCCATAACCAGTTATCTCTACACGCCCTTTAGATTCAACATCTATCCATGCTAAACTCATCTCGGTTGTCTCCACATCATCATAGCCTGTTTTCACCAAGACAGCAGGGTACAAACTCTTAACATCTTTTAAATCAAACGTTTTATCTTCAATTGTAATTTTACTCATAATGCAATTATAGTATAATCTTCCCAAAATTATTAGATGGAGAGACTTAGATGAGTTTAAATGCCCAAATCAAAAGTGATATTAAAGATGCTATGAGAGCTAAAGATGTTCAGAAAAGAGATACCCTAAGAAACATTCAAGTAGCTGTAAAAGATATTGAAGTCAATGAAAGACGTGATGTTACAGATGCTGACGTTGAAGCAATTTTAATGAAATATGCCAAACAACGTGAAGATGCTATGGTACAATTTAAAGAGGCAGGTCGTGATGATTTAGTCGAAAAAGAGATGGCTGAACTTGCGATTGTTAAATCTTACTTGCCAGAGCCTATGAGTGATGAGGAGTTAAGTGCTATTTTAAAAGAGATTATTGCGAGTACAGGAGCCGAGTCCATGAAAGATATGGGAAAAGTAATGGGTGCAGCAAAAAAAGCCATTGGTTCAAAAGCAGATGGTGGACGGATTAATGCCTGTGTTAAAAGCCTTTTAGCTTAAATAACAACTTTTAAGCATAAGATTTTTTCAAATCAGCTAAGAAGTCTATCACTCTTAGTTGATATATTTTATCATCTTCATTCATCTCACACACTTGAAACTTCATTAAAGCATCAATATCTATTTTTTGAGCGAAACGTTTAACATCTCGCGTCTCTTTTTCAACTTGAAATACTAAATGTTCAAAGTCTAAACCATTATTGGTAATAATTTTTTTAAAATACTCTTGAACAGTTTCTACTAATATTTCGCAACGTTCTTCATCATTTTTATAAATATTACACGCCGATTCAAGAAGTAATTTTTCTTTACATTCACTCATTTCTCCATTGGCTCCAATAACCAATGTAAGTACCTTAGCACGATATTCTAAAGAGTTATTATGATAAAGTAAAAACTCTCTAAAAATCTTTTTAACCTTTCGCCTTAAGGTTTTAACCATTCAATAAATCCTCAACGCACTTCAGGGGTTCTTTTCCCTCTAACATTTTATAAACTTCAGAGGCAATGGGTAAGTAAATGTTTTCTTTTTGGGCAATAAAATGCAATGCTTTGGTGGTAGGAATCCCCTCTGCTACTTCGCCCAACTCTTCTAAAATATCATCTAATTTTTTCCCTTGTGCCAAACCAAAACCAACACGATAATTTCGAGACAAAGAAGAAGAGGCTGTTAAAAATAGATCTCCTGACCCCCCCAAAGACAAAAAGGTTCTGCGTCTTGCTCCAAATTTTTTACCAAAACGTGTCATCTCTACCAATCCACGCGAAATAAGAGATGCACGTGCATTGTTACCAAGTTCTAAACCATCACAAACGCCCCCTGCAATGGCAATTACATTTTTGTATGCCCCTGAAACTTCTGCCCCTACCACATCACTATCGACATACCCTTTAATAAAACTCGGTAAAGCATCAACATATTTTTGAGCCAACTCTTTAGAGCTTGAAGAAATTTTCAATGCTGTAGGCAAAGACTTTTGTACTTCACTGGCAAAAGAAGGACCAGAAATAAACGCCAATCTATCAGCTTCGACAAAAGAGCCATAGACCTCATTGAGAAATGCACCTGTGGCTATTTCAATCCCTTTGGCTGCAACTAAAAGATTTTGTCCTCTATCTTCAAAGTTTGCTTCCATCCACCCTCTAACAGCTTGTGCAGGAAGGGCCATGACCAAATAGTTACACGACAGAGCTTCATCTAAACTCACAAAATTCTCAATATCTTTAGGTGACCTAGAGTTTATGACCACCTCATTATTTTGTTTATAGGCGTGGTAGAGTGCTTGACCCCATTTTCCTGCTCCGATAATTGCTATTTTCATCTCTTCACCTCATTTATATATGCTTCAAATTTTTCCAAGTCTGTATTATACCCTATACAGACAATGGTATCACCCGAATCAAATCTATTTTCAACGCCAGAGGTGACAAAAATAAACTTTTTACTTAAACGATTGTCTATCATTCCTACCATAATGACATGATGTTGTGTAAAATCAAAAGTATCTACCATTACTTTATCTATAATTGAATTTTGAGGAATAATCATCTCTTTAAATGAAAAATCTTCATGGGGAGAGAGAAGTCTATCAACAAGTTGTGTGGTCACAGGTTTATGTAAAATATTATGTAAGCGATTGGCACTCACTTGATAAAGGTCAATAATACGTTTTGCCCCTGCCATCTTTAACTTTTGGGTCGTATGCATAGAATCTGACAAAGCAATAATCATCGTTTTAGGAAAAAGTGCGTGAAGTGAAAGTGTTAAAAATACATTTAAATGCTTATCTTCCAAGACACAAATAAGATAATCTTCTTCTCCTACTTCCAATTTTTCTAATTCACTGTCATCAGTCATATCTATTTTTTTAACATCAACATAGCCATCAGCATAGGCTTGGTCATAAGCTTCTTGAGTAGAAAGTATTAAACTAAGGTGCAAAGATTCATAGCTTAACTGCTTGGCAACAAAAGAGGAAGATTTGCCATATCCAAACATAAAAGCTTTAGCTTTACGCTCCATAAGAAACCTTTGCATAAGATGACTTAAAATAACTAATACTCACTTTACGTCCCATAAGTAACAGCGTATCTCCCTTTTTGATTATATAATCTAAACTCGGATTAAACATAAACTCCCCTTTTTCATTTTGTATGCCAAGCGACAACAACTTAAAAGATTTAAAATCAATATCCAAAATACTTATGCCAATTAATTTTTGATGTTCTCTAACTAAAACTTCATCGAGTTGTGCTAAATGTTCTCCCGTTAAAATAGCATAAATAGCACGATACATCACAGGTTGAGTAATGGCAGTCAGTAACATTTTGTTTGCCACAACATTCGGACGTACGACATGGTCTGCTCCTGCTAATTTACATTTTTTAGCAATATTTTCATTCGATGCACGGGTTATCACTTTAATTTTTGAAGAGAGTGCTTTTGCATTTAAAATAATGTAAACATTCGCCACATCACTCCCTGTTAATGCTAAGAGCGTAATATTGGCATACGACACGTTAAATTTAGCAATCACATCATGCCGACTTGCATCTTCAACAATTGCACGATAACCCTCTTTTATGGCTTCATCTATTTTCTTTTTATTATTATCAATAATAATATAACGATTTTTATAGGTTTGATGATACTGCCTCAAAAACATACGTGTCATCTGTCCATAACCACAGATAATCATAAAATCTTCATGTTTATTAATCTCTTCAACCAAACGGTTCTCTTTAAGTTCATCAAGTTTTTCAGAAAAAGAGGAGACAATCACCGAAGTCACAAATGAAATCATCGCAATCCCAGCAATAATTACCAACATCGACACCACACGCCCCTCAACCGTTACAGGAGAAATATCTCCATAACCCACGGTTGAAATGGTAATTAATGCCCAATAAAAAGCATCGAACAATGAATTAATATGAGGATTAAACTTCTCTTCAAAAACATAAATGGCAATTCCTGCTGTGGTCATAATAAAAAGCAACAAAAAAAGAAGCGTAAAGAGTTCAAACTTTTTAGTAGAAAGAACTTCCATAAATTGGTGAATACTTTTGGTATAACGCAAAAGTTTAAAGACGCGAAACAGTACAAAAATACGCAGAACTCGCAATGGTCTATAAGCAGGTAAAATCGCTAACAAATCAATAATCGCTGAGGGTGTTAAAAGATAAAAGAATTTCTCTTTAAAAACTCTTTTTGTGGGTGTAAGTAAGGAGAATTCTTTACCTAAAAAATTGGCTTCAGCATGTTCTTTAATGACCTCTTTACTCCAAGAGTTATGTACCCAAACACGTGCCACATATTCTAAAGTAAAAATAAGTGTCACCACATATAAATCAAAAAAATCAATCCAATTTGTAACTGAATGCTTTACTTCATAGACTAAAATTGCAATGGAACTCACAATCAATAAAATCATAAAAATGTCAAAATATTTTTTATATTTGTAATCACTATTAAGTAGAAAATTATGGCTAATCTCTTTTATACGATTATAATGTTTAGACTCATGCAAAAAAAATGCAAATTGTATGAGCAGTTTTTTTAGCATTATATGAAATCCTTTGTTTTAACTTATGGATATTATCTTAACATATTATTTGATTTATTTTATTATTAAAGAATAATATCTCTTTGTCCTTTACTGTTTGGAGCAGAAAGTACACCCATCTCTTGTAACTGCTCAATAATATTTGCTGAACGATTGTAACCAATTTGTAATTTACGTTGCAAATAAGAGATAGAGGTTTTTTGATCAGCCAATATAATCTTACGTGCCTCTTCATAGAGTTCATCTAAATCACCTTGTACCCCTAGACCTACTTTAGTATCAGAATCCTCTTTAAGCAAATAGCGTTCATCATAATCAGGTGCGCGTTGTGCTTTTAAAAACTCAACTATCTCCTCTACCTCATCTTCAGAGTTCCAAGGTGCATGAATTCTCACCAATCCGTTTGAACCAGGGGGGGTAAAGAGGGCATCTCCTTTCCCCAATAAGCTGTCTGCCCCTAAAGCATCTAAAATAACTTTAGAATCAATTCTCTGCCCTACTCGGTATGCAAGTCGTGAAGGTAAATTGGCTTTAATAAGCCCTGTTACAACATCTACCGATGGTCTTTGGGTCGCAACAATAAGGTGAATACCTGCTGCTCTTGCCATCTGTGCTAAGCGTGCAATGGAAAATTCAACATCTTTTCCCCCATTCATGATTAAATCAGCCAACTCATCAATCACTACCACAATAAAAGGCATGGTGTCTATCCCTTTTTTCTTTGCTTTTTCGTTGTAGTTATCAATATTTTTAGTACGACTCTCTGCCATCATTTTGTAACGTCGCTCCATCTCTCCTACCATATTTGCCAAAGCTGCTATGGCTTTAGCTGCATCAGTAATAACAGGGGTAATAAGATGAGGAATATCATTATAGATAGAAAACTCCAACATCTTAGGGTCAATAAGCATCAGCTTTAAATTATCTGGGTCATTTCGGTAAAGTAGCGACAAAATCATCGCATTAATCCCTACTGATTTACCAGAACCCGTTGTTCCTGCTATGAGTAAGTGAGGAAGTTTTTTCAAGTCAGTTACAAACGGATTGCCCACAATGTCTTTTCCCATCGCCATAGTAAGAGGTGATTTAGAGGTCATAAAAAGTTCACTCTCTAAAATGTCACGTAAGTAAATGGTATCAAAACTCTCATTGGGAATTTCTATTCCTACCACATCGCGACCAGGAATTGGTGCTTGAATTCTTATGGTTTCAGCACGAAGTGCCATCGCAAGGTCATCTTGAAGATTTAAAATTTTAGAGACTTTAACATTCGCAGCTGGTTTAAACTCAAACGTTGTTACCAAAGGACCTGAATAAATGTCCATTACCTCACCTGTAATTTTGAACTGTCCTAATTTGTCTAAGAGTTCATGTACCTTTCGGTCTATCTCCTCTTCATCTACTTTGGTACGTGTTTGTGGCGCTTCAGCCAAAAAGTCCAAATATGGTAGAATGAAATCTTCAGGCTCTTCAATCTCCCCTTTTTCTAATTCGTCCATTAAGGCTTTATTTTCTTTTAACTCATCAAGTATTTTAGCTGTTGTTTCTCTCTCTTGAAGAATTTTCTCTTCGGTATAAAGTTCTTCATCATAAACCTCTTCAATAGTAGGTGCTTCTACTAGCTCTTCTTCAATGAACGCTTCCATCTTTTCATCTAAATCATTTGTCTTAGCAATTTCTTGAATTTTAATATTACCAATATCATCTAAAGGTCGTTCTTCTAACATTGTCACGGTTTCAGGATTTTTTTTCAATTTCTTTTTGACTGGTTTTTTCTTATGGGCAAGTTTTTTAGGAACTTTCTGTTTCACAACCGTACTGTTTAAATTTTTTCGTATCTTCTTTTTAGCAACAATGGTTGTCATGCTCTCCGTACTCTCTTTATCAAAAAATGGATTTTTAAAGTGAAGTCCAATCTTATCCCATAAAGGAGTTAGTTTATTTATCATATAAACTTTATATTTATTTAATATTTTTATATAAACACTAAAATCAGGTATTTCCTCCATAATAAGCACAAAAGAGATAGCCGTTAGCAATATCCATAAAAGCCACATTCCTGCTTTTCCAACAAAAGGATTTAAAAAATCATAGAGTGTTATGCCTATGAGTCCTGCATCATAAATATCAACAAGCAATGATTGAAGTAATATCAAAGAGATAAGAAGCAATATCCACCCTGTATGGAACTCCATATCTTTGAGTAATTTTTTATTTTTATACATTTTATAAAGAGGAATCATTAAAATAAAAAGATTTACATAGGCTAAATATCCAAAAATATTTATGTTCCCCTCGCCATACGCTTTGCCTATTTTCCCTACCATTTCTGTTGAGTGAAATGAGGTTGAAAAAGCTCCATATAAAAATATAATAACCATTATAAATATAAAAATATGCACCAATAACTCCTAAAAATTTGAATAATTATAACATTTTTTCAAACAATACAATCAAAAAGCATAGCTTTTGGGGCTTTTTTAGACTTTTTATGAAAAAGTCTTGTTATTTTAAATAAATAATTGTAGAATTTACGCCACACATAATTATTACAAAGGATACTTTTATGAAAAAAGCAGAGTTTATTGATGCAGTAGCAGAGAAATCAGGTTTATCTAAAAAAGATACAAACGAAGCATTAAATGCTATATTAGAAACAATTACAGAAGCGTTAAAAGCTAGAAAAACTGTTAGCTTTATTGGGTTTGGTTCATTCACAACCGTACATAGAGAAGCAAGAGAAGCAAGAGTGCCATTAACAGGTAAAACTGTTCAAATTCCAGCAAGACATGCTGTTAAATTTAAAGTTGGTAAATCTTTAAAAGATACCGTAGCATAATTAACAATTATTTAAGTTACATCGCTGTATAATTGCATTCCAATTTAAAAATTGGAATGTGCCACAGTGATGGAACTGGTAGACTTGGTAGACTCAAAATCTTCTGCCTTCGGGCGTGTCGGTTCGAATCCGACCTGTGGTACCACATTTAAACTATCTTCAGCAGACATCTCAATTTTTACATTTAATTTTTTTAGATATAATCCCCTAATTAATTACCTAGGAAAATAATGAAATTAGTCGTAGCCATTACAGGGGCATCAGGGGTAGAACTTGGCAAAAAATTTGTCCAACACCTTCCAGCAGAGATAGAAGTCCATATTATTACTTCCAAAAATGCACTCACTGTTAATCACTTTGAAAATAAAAACATTACCCTCCACAACAACGGCAACATAGCAGCGTCCATTGCTTCAGGCTCTTTTCAAATTGATATAACGGTGATTATTCCTTGTAGCATGAATACCCTTGCAAAAATAGCTTGTGGGATTGCAGACAATCTAGTCACCAGAGTCGCTTCTGTGGCACTTAAAGAGCAAAAGAAACTGCTACTCGCTCCTAGAGAGATGCCTTTTTCTGCCATTGCTTTAGAAAATATGGAGAAACTGGCTAAATTAAATGTTATTATCGCCCCTCCTGTGATGGGGTACTATTCAGAATCTTCAAGCATCGAAGAGATGGAACGTTTTCTCATCGGAAAGTGGTATGATGTTCTGGGCATAGAAAATAATTTATATGAAAGATGGAAATAATGCAAAATAGTAAAATAGCTCAAAAAACAAGGGCCATTTATCCTGGTACTTTTGACCCCTTAACTAAAGGTCATTTAGACATTATCGAACGTGCGTCTAAAATGTTCGATGAACTTGTGGTTGCCATTGGTGATAACCCCGATAAAAATCCTCTTTTTTCTGTGGCTGAACGTGCCAAAATGATAAAAAAAGCCACCTCAGCTCTTCCAAACATAACGCTCGTAAAATTTAATTCCCTACTTATCGATTTAAGTGATGAGTTAAATGCTAATATTATCATTAGAGGCATTAGAAGTGCCAGTGATTTCGAATATGAATCGCAACTAAACTATGCCAATAGAAGTTTAAAAAAAAATTTAGAGACTATTTATCTTATGCCCAGTTTGGAGTACTCCTTTGTCTCCTCTTCTTTGGTACGAACCTTATTAAAATTTGATGGAGAGATTAAAGATTTAGTGCCTGAGAGTATTTTTAAAGATATAAAAAAGAAAAGAGAGGAGATTAACTAATGTATGTGTTATTTGAAGGCATTGATACATGTGGCAAAAGTACACAAATTGAAATGATAGAAGAAGTATTTGAAAATACGCTACTTACCAAAGAACCAGGGGGAACAAACTTTGGCATACAAGCCAGAGAGATTTTACTTCAAGACACCCTTAGTTCTAAACGTGCTGAACTTTTACTCTTTTTAGCCGATAGAGCTGAACACTATGCCCAAGTTATTAAACCAAATCAAGACAAACTCATCATCTCCGACCGTGGTTTTCTCTCTGGCATTGGCTATGCCTTAGCCAATGATGATTTTGAGTTTGAGCATTTAGTTGAACTCAATAAATTTGCATTGGAAGATAAATTTCCCGATTTAATTATTTTATTTATAAGCAATATGGAAACCCTCACAGAGAGAATGGGAAAAAAGAAACGTGATGGTATTGAGTTACGAGGATTAGAATATCTAATTTCAGTACAGACAAAAATGCATGAAAGTTTACAAAAACTAGATATACCCTATTTACTCATAGATGCCACTCAAAGTATTGAGCTTATTCATCAGCAAATAGTTCAAAGCATTAAACAAATCGTTTAAGCTTCTACGGCAAAGCCTTTTAATGTCTCTAAGTCTATCTCTTCTAAAATAGCAATATGAGTAGATTCTAAAAAAACTTTTGGTGCTTTTCCATGGGCTATGGCACGTAAAAAATTACCTGCGGCAAGACACCATCTGTCTCCAGTTTTTACTCCTTCAAAACCATACTGTGGCATAGGAGTAGAGAGATCATTCCCTACTTTTTTTGAATATTCTAAAAATTCACTTGTTGCTAAAATGCAAACGGTATGCCGTCCTTGGTTATCTAATCCTGAATTACATGAACCATCACGGTAAAACCCTGTCATTGGTTTTTGAGAACACTCTTGCAGTGGTTCATTAAAAACATTAAGTGGTTTAAACATCTTTTCTCCTTGCTGTGCTGTTGTTATTTTATGTAATCTTACGTAACATATGCTTTATTTATCTTAAAACAACATCAAGAATATTTATGATTAATCTATATTTTAATTTATTATTCTATAATTAAAGAACAAATAACGATTCTAAAGGAATGAAATGAAACTTATCAAAGGTATATTTATGATTATTGGGGCGATTGTTGTCCTTGGTATGATACTAATTGGTGTAAACTATGGCTCAAGCTTAACAAAAATGGATGGTAAAGCACTTGGGCTTTACATGGACATGGCTGACAAAGTTTTAACAACTGGTGACCCAGCTAAAGGCATGGTTATTAAACGTAAGCTTGTTATTGAAGAGGGTACAAGTAAAGAAGAAGCAATTGAAAATGCCATTGAAATTATGGACGAAATTGCAGATGCACATGGATTGGCAAAAGTTGATGAAAAAACAATGCCAAGAGGTGGAAAATTCATGAAAGATGGTGGGAAATATACACATATTCGTTCATATTGTTCTCCAAGTATTGCGGATGTTTTCTTAAACTTTTCAGGTGAATTTGTTGGATTTATGCCTTGTAGAGTTGGGATTGTAGAAGATAACAATGGTGACATTTGGCTTTACACCATGGGACTTGACCTTATGATTCACGGTGGACATGAACTTCCTCCAAAAATGCTTGAATTGGCTGAAACAGTGAAGGAAGCGATGGAAGAGATGATTACAAAGGGTGCATTAGGAGAAAATGACTAATTTCCCCTACGCATATCTCCCCTCTTTTGAGGGGTAGATAATCTTTTTTATCTTCCCCTTATATCTTCCCTTTTAATTTTAAACCATACTACACTAAGGAATAACTACAATGAAAAAAATTATTATATCGATTTCGATACTACTTACAATGATCTTACATGCCCAAGAGATGGAAATGATAGATACCAATGGAACAAGCTATAAAGTCTCTGCTCAAAATGATGAGTTTAAAATAGAACGAATGGAAGGAAAAGTTGTCTTCTTAGAATTCTTTGGCTTAAGCTGTCCTGCATGTAAAGAATTAATGCCTACGCTTATCGCGTTACAAAAGAAATACCCAAACAAGCTCAATGTTATGGCAATAGAGGTGCAAAATAATGACATTAAGCCTATTAATGAATATAAAGCACACTATGGTATAAATTATGATACTTTTTCTAATTATGATGTAGGATTTGTGGTAAGATACATTGCCAATAAAGCCCAATGGAAAGGGGCTATACCCTTTTTAGTTGCCATAGATTCAAAAGGAAAAGTACAAGCTTTAAAAGTGGGGATTACCCCTAAAGAGGAGCTTGAAGCATATGTTGAGAAATACTCCAAATAAGAAGTAGCCTAACTAACTATTTCCCTTTAAGTAAAAAAGCCAATTTTGCTTGAAGGCGTAACCACTTTTTATGTTCTATTGCAGGAAAACCTGCATAAGTTTTAGCACCTTTAAGTGATTTGGTTACCCCACCTTTTCCTGCAATCGTGGTAAATGCTTCTAAATGTAAATGCCCTGCACTCGCACTCTGTCCACCCATTACGATATTTCTTCCTGTAGTGGTTGAACCTGCTAGTCCAACTTGGGCTGCCAAAAGAGAATGCTCACCCAAATCACAATTATGAGCTACTTGAATAAGATTATCAAGTTTTGAACCTTTACGAATATAGGTAGAACCAAATACTGCTCTGTCTATAACACAATTTGCCCCTATCTCTACATCATCTTCTATAATGACATTACCATTTTGATAAATTTTAATATGTTCACCCTGCTTGGTATGTGCAAAACCATAACCATCTGAACCAATAACTGTTCCAGCATGAATAATACAATTTTGACCAATGCTCGACGCATGATAAATTGTAACATTTGGATAGACAATACTATTTGAGCCAATGGTAACACCATCACCAATATAAGCACCTGCCATAATCGTAACATTATCGCCTAACACTACCCCTTTTCCAAAACTGCTTTTAGTGTCCATATGGCAATTAGTTCCTACATTAGGCTCTTCACCTGTGGTTGCCACTTCATAAGCAAATAGTCTTGAGCTTAGTGCAAGTTTTAAGTAAGCTTCATCAGTAATAAGTGCAATGGTTTGGTCAGGGAGTAAAGGAGCATATTTAGACGCGAGTAAAACAGCTCCTGCTTTGGTCGTTGAGAGTTGGTCAATATATTTTTCATCAGTAAAAAAAGAGAGTTGAGATGAAGTGGCTTCATTGAGTGTATGAAGCCCCATAATCTCTCTATCTTTTTCTGAAAAATCAAGATTTATCTCTTGGCATATTTGGCTTAATTTCATAAAATTTCTTTCAAATTATGGCTTCGACAAAAGCGAAACCAGTTAATTTTTATCGCTCTATTGCGACGACACCACCACGAACAATTTCAATAGGATTAAAACGTGCAGATGCTTCAATAAAGTGTTTAATACGACACGGTTCATCTGCCACCATACCAATACACATATCTACGCCAACATTGACAATTGTTCCATTATAGGCTTCACATAGCACTTCAATATCAGCTAAAGGTTCACTAAGAGGGAACTTCACTAAAACCATCTCTTTTTCAACCATTTCATTGTGTTCAACAACTTCATACACAGGGATTAGTTTATTGAGTTGCTTCGTGATTTGAGAAATGGTGCGTTCATCACCTTTAGTTGCAATGCTAATACGAGAACGCTGTGAGTTTGGGATAGGGGCTACGGTAAGTGTCTCTATGTTATAACCACGACCTGCAAAAAGTCCAGCAACACGTGACAATACTGAACTCTCATTTTCAACAACAATTGATATTACGCGTCTTACTTCATTCATTACTTCTCTCCCTTTGCTGGATTTGCAATTTTTGGTAGCATCATATTATTTAACGCAGCATTGGCAGGAACCATTGGTAAAACATTTTCAAAACGTGCTACTTGGATATTAATAAACGCCACTTTATCTTGCTCAATTGCATCTTTTAGTGCCATATCAAACTCTTCTTTAGTCGTCACATCATAACCAATACCATGACAAGCTTCAGCTAAGGCCTTAAAGTTAGGTTGAAAAGTTAAATCAGTTTCAGAATAACGCTCTTCATAAAAAAATGTTTGCCATTGACGAACCATTCCTAAAAAGTGATTATTTAAGATAACATTGATAACAGGAATTTTATATTCAGATGCAGTTACCAACTCTTGAACATTCATTAAAATAGAACCATCACCTGTTACGTTAATAACAGTTTTATTTGGAAATGCTTTTTTTGCACCAAGTGCAGCAGGCAAACCAAAGCCCATTGTTCCTAAACCACCCGAGTTAATCCACTGTCTAGGTCTATCAAAAGGGTAATGTTGGGCTGCCCACATTTGATGCTGTCCAACATCTGAAGTTACAATTGCCTCTTCACCTAAAGTCTCGCCAAGTCGTTCAATGACCCATTGAGGTTTAATAATCTCATCAGAATCTTCAAAAGATTGAGGATATAAAGCATCATAACGTGCAAGAATTTCTCGCCAATCATCATATTGTTTTGTTTGAACTTTTCCTCTTAATCCATTCACTAGCATCTCAACTGCCTCTTTTACATCTCCTACAATAGGATAATCAACAGCTACCAATTTAGAGATATTTGCAGGGTCAATATCGACATGAATGACTTTGGCATATTGTGCAAATTCAGAGAGTTTACCTGTAACACGGTCATCAAATCTAGCACCCAAAGAGATGATTAAATCGGTCTCTGACATTGCCATATTTGACGCATAATTACCATGCATTCCTAGCATTCCTAAACGTAAAGGATTCTCTGCACCCATTACACCAAGTGCCATAAGTGTCTCAACGGCAGGAATCTGACTAAGCTCTACAAATGCACGAATGGCTTCACTTGCATTAGATAAAACTGCTCCACCACCAATATAAATTAAAGGTTTTTTTGCTTTTAAAATGGCTTCTACTGCTGATTCTATGGCAGAAGACTCAACTTTAGGAGTGGTCATATAGCTTGGTAAATCTACCGACTCAGGATAAACAAATTCACCCATTTCAGCTGTAATGTCTTTTGGAATATCAACAAGAACGGGACCTGGTCGTCCTGTTCTTGCAATGTGAAATGCCTCTTTTAATATTCGAGGTAACTCAGCAATATCTCGTACCAGATAGTTGTGCTTTGTACAAGGTCGTGAGATACCAATGGCATCAATCTCTTGAAATCCATCAGTCCCCAATAATATTTGTGGTACTTGACCTGAAATCACAACCAAAGGAATAGAATCCATATAAGCTGTTGCCAAACCTGTTACAGCATTGGTAAAACCAGGGCCAGAAGTTACCATAGCAACACCCACCTCACCACTGGCACGTGCATAACCATCAGCAGCATGAACCGATGCCTGCTCATGTCTATTTAAGATATGTTCAAACCCATCTTGTTTATATATCGCGTCATATACGTTCATAATAGCACCACCAGGGTAACCAAATACGGTCTTTACACCTTCAGCTACCAATGCTTCACAAACCATTTGTGCTCCGTTCATCTGCATGAATATTGCTCCAATCGTCTTATAATTTTATGCGCGATTTTAACTAAACATGACTAAAAAGAGGGTGAAATAGCAAGAGATTAGTGGTTTTTATGTAAACCACCCAATTTCTCTTTGCTTAAATCTTTAAGTCTTATTTTTCCCTTAAATTTCTTTCCAAAATATCCCTCATTTGCCATCCATTTATAAATTTCAGAGGCAATAGGTCCTGAAGTTGAACCCCCATGTCCCCCATGTTCGACCAATACAGTCACCACATATTTAGGATTTTTAAATGGAGCATAGGTCGTAAGCCAAGCATGAGAACGACTATAATAATCCAATTGAGACTCTTTCATCCGTTTCTTTTCCCCTTGAGGAATAGAGACAACTTGAGAAGTTCCTGTTTTTCCTGCAACAACAATGGGTAAGTGTGACATTGTACGCCTAGCCGTTCCTCTTGGATGATTACAAACATCATACATTCCTAAACGTATGGTATTTAAGTCCCGTTGATTTACTTCAAACTCTTCAAACTTTTTTTGAACTTTTTTCCCAGCAACCACATCTACAAAACGAGGGGTAGGTAAATGTCCTGTGGCTAAAAAGGCCGTGTAGCGTGATACTTGTAAAGGTGTTACCGAATTATAGCCTTGTCCAATCGCAGAGATAACCGTTTCCCCCATATACCAAGGCTGTTTATAACGTTTTCTTTTCCAAAATTTATCAGGAATAATTCCTTTTCTTTCACGTGGTAAATCAACGCCTGTTTTTACCCCTAAACCCATCTTTCGTAAAGATTTTGCCATGGCATTAATACCAGTGTTTAATGCTTTATTATAAAAGAAAACATCACAACTCTCTCGAATGGCTTTGCGTAAACCTACTGTACCGTGACCATAATGTGACCAACATCTAAACTTATGTTTACTTTTACCTAAAGTGATGTAACCTTTACAAAACTCTGTCTGTTGAACGGCTGTCCCTGCTTTTGAATAAGCCAGTGCCATTCCCATTTTAATGCTTGAACCAGGAGGGTAAGTACCCCCTACAATTTTATTGGTAAAAGGGTGGTCTAAGTCTGTAATTAATGCTTTCCATTTTTTAGAAGAGATGCCTCCCACAAACAAATTAGGGTCATAAGAGGGGTAAGAAACAGCTGCTAATATATCACCATTTACTCCCATAACAACAGCTACCCCTGCTTGTCCTACAAAGAGTTCATTAATTCTTTTTTGTAAGCCTAAATCAATATTTAAAATTAGATTTTGGTCATCTTTAGGTTCAACTTTTTCAAGCTCAGCCACCTCCTTGTTTCGAGCCGTTACTTTAACCAAGCGATACCCTAACTCCCCTTGTAAAACTTTATTGTATTGTCGTTCAAGTCCTGTTTTACCGATGACTCCGACCTCTTTAACCACAGAATCTTTTTCATTCTCTTTTGTATTTGAACGCCCTACATAACCCACAATGTGTGTAGCTAATGAACCTGATGGATACTGCCGTTTGGTTTCAGATTCAATTTTTAAAGATTCATTAATACTCAATTTAGGATAAGAACCAAGCATATCGTCATAGCCAATAAAATCAACAATAGGAATATATCTATGGTTATAGGCTGAATCTTTACCAAGATACTTTTTAACAAGTTTTGTAGCATTTAAATCTGGAAACTCATGGGTAATCGTATTAATCAGCTTAAGCAATTTTTCATTTGCCACACGTCTTTTTAATGTTCTATCGTATTTTGTTAAATGAGGAGCAACTTTAATCGAAAATCCAATGTCATTAACTGCCAATAATTTTCCATTTTTATCTAAAATTTCACCCCTTACAGGTTTAATAAAATATTTACGCTCTATGTTCATCTTTGCAAGTTTTTCATAATAATAATTTGATTTAATCGATATTTGATAAATACGAGAAATTAACAGAAGCCAAAAAAATACAAAAAGAATAAAAATAATCAAAAATCTCATAACAATATTCCTAAAAATATGTCAATAACAATATAGTAAACCAATATTATATCGGCTAATATGGTATTAGAACCGACTATAAAATCATAAATAAATATTAAAATATAATATACAAAATCAATCATTAAAATTAAAGCAAAAAGTAAACAGACCTTACAGCGAACCAAACGCATTAAAGGAGGATAGACAAACATATAGATAAAAAAAATACTAAGTAGTGAATGAAATAGGGGTAAACTCAAATTTAAATCTAAATTTAATAAATAGAAAAATGTTGCAACGATATAAATTTTCTCTTTTCTCTTCATATTAACAATCATAAAATATCCAGCAAGACCAATTAGAGGGGGTAGCATTGTATGCATAGAGACCAATAGAGGATAGATAGTTGCAAATACAAAAAGAGCTATTTTTTTAATTAAACTCAATCCATCTTCATCTTTAAACTTAACTTGAAACATCTCTCTCCCTATTTCTCAAGCTTATAAACCAATGAGATTTCATTACAAACAGGAAAATGAATACACTTAATACAATCTGCCCATATTTTATGTTCAGGTATGCTCTCTTTAGTTATTTCAACAAAATTCATTTTTTTAAAAAAATCAGGTAAATAGGTAAGCACTAAAACCTCTTCACACACATTTAAGGCTTTTGCTTCCTTTAATGCAAACAAAACTATCTTTTTACCTATGTTTTTACCTCGATGTCCATCAGCAACAATTAAAGAACGAATCTCGGCTAATCTTACAGAGTGAATATGTAATGCTCCATATCCTAAAAGCACTCCATTCTCTTTGGCTAAAACATAAGATCGAATATTGGTCGCCACTTCATCTTCGTTACGCTCCAAAATGATGCCATCTTTGACTTCTTGTTCTACCAACTGTTGCATTGCAGGTATGTCATGAAGTGTGCCCTTAACTAATTCGACCATTCATCTATTCCAAATATATGCTCAAAGATTTTTTGATGAATTTGCTCATAGCCAATGCGTTTTGAGTTTGAAATGGTAATACACCCTGGAAAGGCTTTTTTTAAGGCACGTTTTTCTTTCATATTGAGTTTGTCTATTTTGGTAAACACATTTAAATAGAGTTGGTCTCCACGAATAAACTTTTTAACATACTCATCTACCCCTTTATCTATCTCGGCATTAGGGTGTCTTGCATCTCGCAGATGAATAAAAACACGAATAGAGACTCTATGCTTAATAAATTCAACCAAGTTTTTTTGCCAAACCCCTTTTAAATCTTTTGAAACTTTGGCATAACCAAAACCAGGTAAATCCACAAAACGAATGTTCCAATCTCGTTCATCATAGATGTAGCGTATATCAAAAAAGTTAATCAGTTGTGTTTTTCCTGGTGTTGCTGAAGACTTTGCCAAATTTTTACGTGAGGTTAATCCATTAATACTTGAACTTTTGCCTACATTAGAGCGTCCTAAAAAGACAACTTCACTAACGGTATCATCTACAGAATCACCCAATGCTTGTGCTGATTTCATAAATGAAGCATCTACGAGTCTTGGTGTTGCCATTATTTTCTATCCTCTATTTCAAATCTAAAATGTACGGGTTGTGTTGAATTACCTTTAATATCTGCCAAACCTGTCTTTAAATCTAAAGAGATAGATTCAGCTCTAATCACACGATTATTACTTAAGTCTTGCAAGATGACATTCCCTTCAAAAAAATATTCTGAACTTTTAGGAGAATAGGTCACAATATTGGTCTGACCTACATAGTGAATGCCATTTTCGATTAAATCAAATTTCACATCGCCTTTGGCAATATATTTTTCAGCTTTTTTCTTATCGTTAAAGAAAACCGTTATTTTCGAAGCATTAAATTCATTGCTACCTTGTTTAATCTTAGCATTACCTTCAAAATAAGCTTCATGATTTATATCATTAGCATAAAAATGGTCAGCCTTAATATCAACAACATCTGCGACTAAATGTGAGCTATAAAGGCACATAAATAATATAAAAAGTTTTTTCATCACACCTATACCCTATTTTTTTACCATTATAGCGTTTTAAGAAAAAATGATAAAGAGTTTTACTGATATAATGTCATCAACTAACTAAAGAGAGAATAATCTTCATGAAAAAACACTACTCATCACTTATTTCAAGTGCTTTTGGTAAATTTGCGTCTAAACCTTTTTCCAAGCCTGTCCAAAAAATAATTAATAACAGCTATGTCAAACTTATGGGCTTAGATATGTCGGACTTTGATACGCCAGAAAATTATGCAACACTTAACAAGCTATTTACACGTTCATTTATTAACCCACCTCAAATTCCCCAAGAGCCTAATATTTTAATTTCTCCTGTTGATGGATTGGTAACTGATTTTGGTGAAATTTGTGAAAACAAAGCTTATCAGATTAAAGGTATGGAGTATGACTTAACAGAACTTTTTGGAGAGCATCACCAAGAAGTAGCTTTAGCCGTAGAGGGTGGGCAGTTTGTAAACCTTTACCTCTCACCAAAAGATTATCATCGTTATCATATGCCCGATACCCTTACAATCTCTTCCTTGACCCATATTCCAGGAAAACTCTACCCTGTTAATTTTCCACTTTTACGAAACAAAAAAAACCTTTTTATTGAGAATGAACGAGTTATTATAGAGTGCCAAGACCAAAACAACAATCTTTTTGTGATGGTTTTAGTAGGGGCATTAAATGTTGGAAAAATGATTGTAACTTTTGAAGAAAATATCAATAGTAACTCAGACATCACTGAAGCTCAACACTATACTTATGATAACTTAACACTACAAAAAGGTGAACTTTTTGGTTGGTTTGAGATGGGTTCAACCATTTTACTCTTTACTCAAAAAGATGTTTATACCCCAAATTTAGAAATTAACCAAAGTGTTAAATTCGCTCAAAATATAGGAACACTCAACTAAATGGCTACTCCAAATAAATTTCTTAAAAAACTTATTATCTTTGATATGGACGGTACATTGGTTGATAGCTCTGTTACCATTGTCAATGCCATTAACTATGTTCGTTCTAAACTAAACTTAAAAGCCATGCCAAAAGAGTTAATCCTCACTAAGATAAATGACCCAGAGCTTAATCCTGCTCTCTTTTTCTATGAAGCTGAAACTTTTTCTAAAGAGCATGAAGATTGGTTTTCAGAATACTATACCAATCACCATGAAACAGAGTTAGAACTTTATGATGGCATCAATAAATTACTATCAGACTTAAAAGCATTAGGCTATCAACTCGCAATCGCAACAAATGCTTATAGAGCTTCAACGCTTCAATCTTTAGGGCATTTAAAAGTACTAGAGTACTTTGATAGTATTGCCTGTTATGATGATGTAGGTCGAGGTAAACCTGCACCTGATATGTTAGAAAAAAATCTAACAGATTTACAGCTAAAAGCCAAAGATGCAATATTTATTGGAGATAGTGAACGTGACCTCTTGGCTTCAACACGTATAAACATCGACTACCTAATGGTAAATTGGGGATTTTCAGAGTATAAAGATGCCATTCATAACATAGACGAACTTAAAAAGAGTATCTTGGAGTTATCATGAAACTATTTAAAAATGAACTTTCAAAAGTAACCCTCACTGACTGTATCTCTGTTTCCCTTATTGGTATTGGATTATCAGCAACACCCCCCATTGCAAACCCCATACTCTTCACGGGTCTTTTTGCCTTTTCAGGAGCCATTACCAATCAAGTAGCCATCTATATGCTCTTTAACAAAGTACCTTTATTGTATGGTTCAGGTGTAATAGAAGAGAACTTTGAGAACTTTAAACTCTCCATTAAAGAGATGATGATGAAGCAATTCTTTAACAAAGAGCAACTAACAGCATTTTTTGAAAATGAAGAAAAAAATATAAATCTTGCTCCTTTAGTCGAAAAAGCTGATTTCTCTCCTGCTTTTAATGCTTTAAAACAGAGTGTTATGGAGTCTAAACTGGGTGATATGCTCAACCTTTTTGGGGGAGAAAAAGCCTTAGATACATTAGAAGAGCCTTTTGTAAAAAAATTACAATCAGCCGTTGTGAGTATTGTTAGCTCCCAAACATTTAAAAAACAAATTGACCATCATCTATCGAGTTCATCTCTCAATGATGACATTTTAAAAACAGTGGAAGAGCTTATTACAAAAAGATTAAATGAATTGACCCCTAACATGGTAAATGAGTTAGTCCATGAACTCATTCACACCCATTTAGGGTGGTTGGTTGTTTGGGGTGGTGTTTTTGGTGGACTTATTGGACTTGGCTCGTCCTTTTTACTTTAATAAATTATTTATTAAAGTTGTGGTCCAGCTACGGAACAGTCAAACTCAGTACCTGAATCATTGTAACGGTTAAAGTTTTCAATAAACTTAGCCCCTAAATCTCTTAGTGTTTCATTGTACTTTGCTTCATCGTCCCAAGTATTTTTTGGGTTTAAAATAGCATTATCTTTAATGCCTTCTAAAGTTTTTGGCACTTCTAGGTTAAAGACAGGTAGTGTCTCAAACTCTGCATCATTAATTGAACCATTTAAAATACCATTAATGCACGCTCTAGTATCTTTAATACTCATACGTTCCCCTTGACCATTAAGCCCTGTATTGACCAAGTAAACATTAACATTATGTTTGTCAATTTTCTCTCCTAAAAGATGGGCATAAGCTGTTGGGTGTAGTGGCAAGAAAGCCTCTCCAAAACAAGCTGAAAATGTCGTAACAGGTTCAGTAATTCCACGCTCTGTTCCTGCTACTTTGGCTGTATAACCACTTAAAAAATAGTACATGGCTTGTTCTTTAGTAAGTTTTGAAACAGGAGGAATAACACCAAAGGCATCATAAGATAAAAAGATAATATTTTGTGGGTGACCTGCTTGTAAATCTTCTTTATGATTTACAATATGTTCTATGGGATAAGAAACTCTTGTGTTCTGTGTTTTAGAAACATCATTATAATCAACGTTTCCAGCATTATCTGCCACAACATTTTCTAAAAGAGCATCTTTAACAATCGCCCCAAAAATTTCTGGTTCATTCTCCTCTTTTAAATCAATAACTTTAGCATAACACCCACCTTCAAAGTTAAAGACACCCTCATCGTCCCAACCATGTTCATCATCACCAATTAAGGCTCTGTTCGCATCGGTAGAGAGCGTTGTTTTACCTGTTCCTGAAAGACCGAAGAAAAGACAAACATCATCATCTTTTCCGACATTGGCTGAACAATGCATAGAGAGTTTCCCCTCAAGTGGTAACCAGTAGTTCATCATTGAAAAAATTCCTTTTTTCATCTCACCACCATACCAAGTTCCCCCAATAATCGAAATATTTCTCTCAATATCAAAACAGACATAAACATCTGAATTTAAGCCCATCTCTTTGTAATTTTCATTGGAAGTTTTACAACCATTATAGACCACAAAGTCTGGCTCAAACGTTTCAAGTTCTTCCTCAGTTGGACGAATAAACATATTTTTTACAAAGTGAGCTTGCCAAGCAACTTCAGAGACAAAACGGATTGAACGTTTACTCGCTTCTGATGAACCTGCATACAAATCCATTACATAAATATCTTTCCCCGAAAGTTCACTTTTGGTTAAATCAAAAAGTACATCAAATTTATCAGCATCTATTTTTTTATTAATATCACCCCAAAAAATATGTTCATTCGATGGTGCTTGATCTACAAAATATTTATCTTTAGGACTTCTGCCTGTAAAAATACCTGTATCACACATGGCTGCCCCAGTTGATGACATATTACATTCGTTGTTATTAATCTCATGTGCTTGAAGCTCATCATAGCTAAGGTTATAGTAAACCTCTCCAATGTTTTCAAGTCCTAGTTTGTCGAGACCATTAGGTGTTTGGCTACTCATTTGTGTACCTTTGTATTTATTATGTATTCTTTTTGCTATTTTATTCTTAAATAATATAACAAATTAAAAGAGACAAAATCGCTTTTAATTTATCATATTTAAGAGTGCTTAATAGCTCTTTACTGCTCCATTACAAAGTAAATAAAATTATACTATTCAAAAGATTTTAATAAACTTACTTAATAGGAGAATTTAAAACAACGTTACTCAATATAACGTTGTTTTATCAAAAATTCTATTTAAAAATAGAAAGTAATACACCAGCCGCAACAGCTGAACCAATAACACCTGCAACATTTGGACCCATCGCATGCATAAGTAATACATTACCTGGTTTCTCTTCTGAGCCAACTTTAGATACAACCCTAGCTGACATAGGAACAGCAGATACTCCTGCTGCACCAATGAGTGGATTGATAGGCTCTTTAGAAAACTTGTTCATAAGTTTTGCCATAAGAACACCCATCGCTGTACCTGCTGAGAATGCTAAAAGACCAATAATCATAATTCCTAAACTCTCTAGTACCAAGAACTTATCGGCAGCAAGTTTTGAACCAACACCAAGTCCTAAGAAGATAGTAACCGTGTTAATAAGTGAGTTTTGCATCGTGTCACTCAATCTATCTACAACCCCACTCTCTTTAGCAAAGTTACCAAATGCAAATGCACCAATAAGAGGCGTAGATTCTGGTAAAATCATAATAGACAACATAAGAACAACAATAGGGAAGATTAACTTCTCTAATCTATGTACTTTCCGTTGTACACCCATTTTGATTTGTCGCTCTTCTTTGGTTGTTAAAGCTCTCATTATTGGAGGTTGAATAACAGGAACCAATGCCATGTATGAGTAAGCAGCAACGGCAATAGCCCCTAGCATATCTGGTGCTAGTCTATTAGCAATAAAAATAGAGGTTGGACCATCAGCCCCACCAATAATTGAGATAGCCGAAGCATCTTGAATGTCAAATCCAAGTGCAACAGCACCTACCAATGAACCAAAAATACCAAATTGAGCAGCTCCACCAAGAAGGGCTGTCTTAGGATTTGCCAAGAGTGGACCAAAGTCGGTCATTGCCCCAACACCCATAAAGATGAGCAGTGGGAAGAACTCATTGGCAATACCCATATTGTAGATAACCCCCAGCATTCCCTCTGGCCCTGCCATATGAGCTAATGGAATATTGGCTAAAAGCCCACCAAAAGCAATAGGAATTAAAAGCAGTGGTTCAAACCCTTTAGCAATGGCTAAATAGAAGAGTGTAAAGACAATTAAAATCATAATAATCCGTCCCAAAGAGGACTCAAAAGCACCTAATTTATGCTCTTTAGCTTCTCCTGCTGGGTCTGAACTCATCTCTCCATCATCGGTATCAAAAATCGCTTTAATTCCTGTGGTTTCCCAAAAGCTAACTGCCAATTCGCTAAGCGTCTTAGACTTATAATCATGCTTTACTTCTGTTTGAACTTCACTGTTTTCACTATCAGCTACTTCTGCTTGTGCTTGTGCCATAGTAGTTAAAGCAAAAAAACTCAACAATAACGCAAGTATAAATTGTTTAATTTTCATAAATTAGTCCATAGTTGCAAGAAGCTGTCCGTCAATTACAGCATCATTAGTGTTCACTTCAATAGATTTGATAACCCCTGCTTTTTCAGCAACAATATCAATTTCCATTTTCATCGCTTCCAAAATCATAATTTGTTCACCCTCTTCTACACTGTCACCTGCTGCTTTTAAAATTTTCCAAACATTACCTGGTGTTTGAGAATTAATCTCAATAGCACCTGTTCCCCCTGTTGAAGCAGGTGTTTCTGTTGCTGCAGCTACTGGAGCTGTTACTGAAGGCGTAATTTGAATATCAGCATTACCCTCTGCTACTTGTACACTATATTGTTTACCATCTACTACTACTGTATAATTTCCACTCATCTCTTCTTCTCCACGATTTTGATTATTTTTACCTTTACGAATCATTAAAGGACCTTCACCCTTTAAAAATGCAATACCTTTTTGGTCACAAGCACCTGCAATAAAGATATTCTCTTCACTGGTAGCCAAGCCTTCTTCTTCTAAAACTTTAGTCCAATAAGCAATAGATTTTTCCTCTTTTGCATCAGCAAGGTCTAAAGGATTCTCTTTTGTTGGTTCAAGTTTTAATTTTTCACTCGCTAAAGCCACAATCTCAGCATCAGGTTCAACAGGAGTTTTACCGAAGTAACCTAATACCATCTGACCATAACCAGGAGCTATTTGATTCCATTTACCAAACATTACATTAGCGTAAGCTTGTTGCCAATAGAATTGAGAAACAGGGGTTACTGATGTACCATAACCACCTTTTTCCACTACCTCTTTCATCTCTGCAATCACTTCATCAAATTTCTCTAAGTTTCCAGCATCTCGCATCATTTGTGTGTTTGCTGTCAATGCACCACCTGGCATTGGAGAGAAAGGAATAAGAGGTGACACTTGTGTCGCTTCTGGTGGAATCATATATTCAGCCAAACACTCTTTTAAACGCTCTTCATATTTAAGCACTTTATCAAGTTTTAAATCACCAAGGTTATAGTTAGTTCCCTTAGTTGCGTGTAACATTGTTAAAATATCAGGTTGAGATGTTCCTCCACTTACAGGACTAGCTGCCATATCAATACCATTGGCACCTGCCTCAAGTGCTGCTAGGTAAGAAGCCACTGAAACACCTGCAGTTTCATGGGTATGTAATCTTAAGTGAACCTCTTCTCCTAAAAGTTTTCGAGCCATCACAATGGTTTCATAAACTTTTTTAGGGTTAGCTGTTCCTGAAGCATCTTTAAAACATAAAGAGTCAAACTCCATGCCTGCATCTAACATATTACGCAAAGTTTTTTCATAAAAAGTTACATCATGTGCCCCTTTACACCCTGGTGGTAAATCCATCATGGTAATAACAGCTTCATGGTTTAAGCCATGTTTTTTAATACAAGAAGCCGAATAGGCTAAGTTATCTACATCATTCAGAGCATCGAAGTTTCGAATGGTCGTCGTTCCATGTTTTTTAAAGAGCTTAGCGTGTAAATCAATCATCTCACGGCTACCTGTGTCAAGCATCACCGTATTAATACCACGTGAAAGTGTTTGAAGGTTTGCTTCAGGGCCAACAATCTCTCTAAACTTATCCATCATCTCAAATGCATCTTCTTGCAAATAGAAATATAAACTCTGGAATCTAGCTCCTCCACCAAATTCAAAGTGATTTATACCTGCATTTTTTGCAGCTTCAACTGCTGGGAAAAAGTCCTCCATGAGAACACGACCACCAAAAACAGATTGAAATCCGTCTCTAAAAGTGGTGTCCATCACATCAATATATTTTTTTGCCATTTTATACCTTTTTTATGATTTATTGTTACGGAATTCTGTTACAGCAGCGATAATAGCAGCAACTTTACGTTGCTCTTCATCGGCTGAATTACCTGCTTTAGGGGCAGGAGTTTTAGGAGTATCTTCAGGGAAATACTTTGCAATGAGCTTAGCTTGAATCTCTACCACTATAACAAGAATGAAAAGAAAGATAAAAACTACTCCCATTCCTAGTAACATAAATTTTAAAGCTTCAGCCACATAATTAACTTCATCTGCCATGTAAAACCTTTTTTAATAATAATTTTATATGGGGTATTTTAAGCTAATTTTACTTGAAAATGCTTAATTTAGGCTCTCTTTTTTTTACGCTTATTCTTACGTGCTACTTTTTGTTCATCTTGATAGTTACTAATCATACTATTAACGGTATTTTCGTCAAAACCTAAGCAATTTTCAGAACTGTTTTTACTGTTTAACAAAAGCGTTACCACACGTTCAACAAATTCATGATAATCCATCTCTTCCATACTATCAATAAAATCAATCGCCTTATCGGTAATTTCAACCTCTTCTACTTCACGTTGCAATGTTGAAAAATCAACAACACTTTCTTCTGCTTCTCCAGACAAAGAGAGCGTTGCTAATGTCATCTCAGCTCCGACCTCTTTTTGAATTCTTTGTAACTCTTTAAACTCTAAAGTTGAGACCAGAGTAATGGCTTTTCCTGCTTTTCCTGCTCGTCCTGTTCGCCCTATTCTATGAACATAAGATTGAGGGTCAAAAGGAATGTGAAAGTTAAAAACATGGGTGACATTTTTAACATCCAATCCACGTGATGCCACATCTGTAGCCACCATAATTTTAGACTCACCTCTACGATACCCTTTTACGATACGTTCTCTATCACTCTGTTCTAAATCACCGTGTAAACCCTCTGCTAAGAAGCCCATGGCTTTAAGATGTTCTGTTAATCTATCAACTTCACGTTTCATACGACAAAAAATAATACTTTTATCTACATTTTCTGTCTCTAAAAGTTTAACAATTGCTTCATCACGCTGTGCCTCTTCAATGACATAATACTCTTGATCTATAATATTATTGGTAACATCAGCTTCTCCCACTACTGAAACAAATTGAGGATTAGTCAAAATCTCTTGGGAAAGTTCTTTAATGGGTTCAGGCATCGTAGCTGAAAAAAGTAAGGTTTGTCTGTTTTGAGGAATATACTCAAAAATCTCTTTAATCTCTTCTAAAAATCCCATATCAAGCATCTCATCGGCTTCATCAAGTACAATAATTTCAGGATTAAAGTTGTCTATTTTTCCTTTTTTATAAAGGTCTTTTAGTCGCCCTGGGGTAGCGACTACCACTTGAACGCCTTTATTAATGAGGGCTATTTGTCGTCCATAACCTACTCCACCATAAACGGTAATGGTACGTATGCCACAGAAACGCCCTAGATGATAAAGTTCATCACTCACTTGCGTTGCCAATTCACGGGTAGGCGTAATAACCAAAGCACGTTCTATCTCTTTTTTGGCTATTTTATTCATCATAGGTAAACCAAATGCTGCTGTTTTACCTGTTCCTGTGTGGGCTTGTCCCACCAAATCTTCACCCTTTTCAATAACAGGAATAACCTCTTTCTGAATTGGACTAGGCTCTTTAAAGCCTGCTATCTTTACCCCTTTTAAGAGGTCTTTATGAAAATTAAATTCATTAAATGTCAAATTTTTACCTTGCAAAATTAATGCGACCAGTCGCGTAAGCTGTCTGCTGAAGACAACTTTATAATACCATCAATAGAATAATTCCAAAAATTATTCTATAGATACCAAATGCAACAAATGTAAAGCGTTGCAAAAAAACAATAAAAAGCTTTATGGTCGCATATGCCACAACAAAGGCAACCACAAAACCAACCAAAAATGCAGTCAAATCAGCACCAGCAAAATCTTGATAATGCTTTAATAAATCATAGCCACTCACTGCCATCATCACAGGAATAGCCAGCAAAAAAGAAAACTCAGTAGAGGCTTTTCGATTGACCCCTGAGAGCATACCTGCAATAATAGTAGAGCCTGCTCGTGATGTTCCAGGGATTAATGAAAACACTTGCCCAAAGCCAATACTAATGGCTTGCGTCCATGTTACCTCTTCGACCTCTTTAGATTTTTTTTCTGCATCTTCATGAAAATATTCTACTACAATGAAAACAATTCCACCAATAATAAACATCCACGCTACTGTCTCAACAGTAAAAAATTCTTTAACCCAATCTTTGAGTAAAAAACCAATAATTGCCAAAGGAAAAAAGGCGGTCATAATTTTAGACCATAAGGTAATCTCTTTTAAATTTATTTTATCTCTATAGAGAAGCATCACTGCTAAAATTGCAGAAAATTGTATAATTACTTCATACGCTTTAATAACGGCCGACTGCTCTATGCCCAAAAATTGTGATGCCACAATCATGTGTCCTGTTGAAGAGATGGGTAAAAACTCCGTAAATCCTTCTATAATTCCTATGATAATTGCTTGAAAAATATCCATGCTCTAAAATCCTATATTAATTTGTTTTAATTTCTAGTTATAATCTATATAATTTTCTTATGTTTATTTAAAAAATATCAAAAAGCGTCATTGTTTAAACTATTTTCAACACTTCTGTTAAATCTTTAACTTCAACACAATGTGTGGCGGCCTCTTTTAAAATTGGCTTAGCACAAAAAGCTACTCTTGTATCGGCATAGGCAAACATACTTAAATCATTTGCTCCATCTCCTACTACCAATGTATTTTCACGAGAAACACCAAGAAGACTTTGTAAACGTACAATCATATCACCTTTAGCTTCTGAATACATCATCTCTCCACCCACAGCACCTGTTAAAACTTCATTCTCTTGATGTAAAAAATTAGAAAAATCAGCATCTATGCCCAATTTTTCACAAGCAGGCTTGGTCGCATCTCTAAATCCACCAGAGAAGCAAACGACGGTGTAACCTCTCTTTTTAAGTCCTGCAACAACTTCTTTGGCACCATTCATCATAGGCAATTGATTACATATTTCTACTACTTTAGCATAAGGTAGCCCTTTAAGTAAAGCCACACGTTCCACTAAAGAAGCATAGAAATCTAACTCCCCCCTCATCGCACGTTCAGTAATGGCGACTACCTCTTCTCTAAATCCTAAAACCTCTGCAAAAAAGTCAATGGTCTCTCCGTCCATTAGTGTCGAATCAAAATCAAATACTGCTAATTTCATCTATTTATATTACCTCTATGTTATTTTTCGATAGAATTATATCCAATTAGATGTTAGGATTAAAATTAATTATATGTTTGAAAAATTTTGTAAAACACTTCATGGTAAAAAAAACTTTATCACCGTAGAGATTAGCCCTCCTCATGGGGCATCAATTAAGCCTACTATTGAAAAAATAAAAGCACTCAATCTACATGAGAGAGTAGCTGGTTTTTCAGTCACCGACAACCCTTTAGCTAAACTAAAAATGTCAGGGGTTCTCTCTGCCATTCAAGTACAAGAGGCTTTTAAAAAACCTGTTATTGCTACTATGAGTATGCGGGATAAAAATAAACTCTCTTTACAATCTACCCTATTAGGTGCGAATGATTTTGACTTACGTGCCATTTTAGCCCTTACGGGTGACCCTGCAAAATTTTCTGATCAACCATCAGTAAAAGGGGTTTTAGAGCGTGATTCCACCCTACTTTTAAGCATTATTTATCGTTTAAACAATGGCTTTGATTACTCTAACAAAGAGCTTAATCCTAAACCTAAACCTATCTATCCTTTTGCTGTTTCCAATGCCCATGCTAAAGACATGCGTCGCATCAAAAAAGGAATGTTAAAAAAACTCAACTATGGTGCAAGAGGTATTATCACACAACCTGTATATGACCTAGAAAATGCCAAAGAGTTAATTGAGATTTTTGAAGAGTGTAAACACGAGAGTGTACGAGAAACAGCTAAAGACTCTGTACTAATTTTAGGGCAATTCCCTGTAGTACGTGCTAGAACAGCAAATTTTATTGCAGACAAAGTTCCAGGTATTACAGTGCCTAAAAATATTATTGAGGAGATGGATTTAGCCGCTATGGACGGGGATGAGAAAGAGCAAGAGGTTGGCTTTAATCTTTCAAAAGAGATTTTTGATGCAATTTTAAAAATACACCCTAAAATGCACCTTATGACCCACAATCGTTTTGACTTATGTTCAGCACTTATTGGAGACAATTAATCCACTATAATCAAATATAATTAAAAAAAGGAAATAAAATGAATGAACACCAATACATGGAGAAACTCCATCAATCAACAAATGGAGATATGGGACAATCAGCCTACTATAGAGATATTCCCCTAGATAACATTGATTCAGCAACTTCAGCAAGCCACCCTATTCCCTACTTAGAACTAGGAAGTAGTTTTACCATTGGTTTAGCCGTTGGATTTTTTATCAAAAAAAGCTTTAAAATGGTACTCTTTATTCTTGGTTTCGCATTGATTATCTCATTTTACATGGAGTCTCAAGGAATTTTTACCATTAATGACAAAGTACTAGAAGAGAGCATCACCAATGGTAGTAAATATTTTGATTACTTGGTCTCTGCTGTTAAAGAGCGCATCACAAGTTTTCAATCAGGTGTGGGTGCATTAGCAGGGTTTGTAGTTGGTCTGAAACTTGGTTAAGTAAATGAAAATTTTGGTTTCAGCACTTGAACCTTCGTCTAATCTTCACCTAAAAGAGATTTTAAAACATACTCAAAATGTAGAGCTTTTGGGTATTTTTGACAAATCTTTAGGTACTCCTCACTACGACATTTCCCAAATGGCAATCATGGGCGTAGTCGATGCCATAAAAAAGCTCAAATGGTTCTTTAAAGTAGCCGATGACATGGTTAGCTTAGCCAAAGAAGCAGACAAAATTTTACTCATGGACTCATCAGGATTCAATTTACCCTTAGCTAAAAAACTTAAAAAAGCCTATCCTAACAAAGAGATTATCTATTATATTCTACCTCAAATCTGGGCATCTCGTCCTAAACGTGCAATTAAATTGGAAAAATATTGTGACAAACTTTTAGGTATTTTACCCTTTGAAATTGATTACTATCAAAACAAAGCCCAATATATAGGACATCCTCTTTTAGATGAAATTCAAATAAATAATATAGAAGAAAAAAATAAAGAGTATATTTCTTTTATGCCAGGAAGTAGAAAAAGTGAAATTTTAAGATTATTACCCATCTTTAAAGAAGTAAGAAAAGAATTAGCCCACAAAAAAGCTATTTTAATTATTCCAAATAGCTTTTCTACTCAAAAAATAGAAGAACTCTATGGAGATATTTCAGCATTTAAAGTAGAAAGAAATACACACACAGCACTTGCTAAATCAGAGTTTGCCTTTATCTGTTCAGGCACAGCAACCCTAGAAGCAGCACTCATTGGTACACCCTTTACTCTCTCCTATATTGCTAAAAAGATTGATTTTTTCATCGGTACTAAAATTTTAGGTATCAAACAAGTTGGATTGGCCAATATTATTTTAACGCACCACAATAATACACGCTTACACAATGAACTCTTACAAGAGCAAGTCAATACCAAAAATCTACTCCAAGAATATTATGAGATAAACAGAGAAATTTTTAAAGATAAAGCACAAGAGTTAAGAGACTATTTATCCCATGGAAGTTCAAAAAATGTATCAAATATTATAAAAAATTTTCATAAATGTGAGATTTAAGACTACAATCAATAAATAAAGTGATATAATATATAAATTAATTAAAAAACATTTATTATATAAAGATTGTTGTTTTTTAATTAATTTTAGTGTAAAATATTTAAACTCTTTTATAGGGAGGGAGGGGAAGATGAAAGAACTCATGTTAGTCGGTCTATCAGCCATATTAGGCTATATAATTTTTTCTGCATTCTCAAGCAGTAGTTCAGCTGAAGAAGCTTTTAAAAAAATTATTGAACAACCTGCACAAAATGCCCAACACTATCAAGAAACTACTGTCAATAAAATTGATAATTTACATGAAGAAAATTTAATATCACTGGAAAATAACCGTAAAATTGAGCAGTTAGAAGTTTATAGTAAACTGAAAATGCACGACAAAGAGTATGACACCAAGGTTGAACTAAAAAAATTAGACAATGAACTAGAAAGTAAACTTGCTATTTTAAACATTGACTCTAAAGGTCAAGATAAGAACAAAGACAATGCCACCTTAATTGTATTAGCATTTTTAGTTTTTCTACTACTTTTTATATATCTCAAACATAAAAAATATTTAAATGAAATAGAGTTAGAAAAACAGAAAAAATATGATGAGATGATAGCAAAAAAAGAGTATTCAGAAAAAATACTCGCTTACATAGGAGAAGGAAACCTCTCTTTTGAAGCAGAAAGAAAATTTTTGGCTATTTTAGATGAACTCAATGGAAAAACAATTAATGTTTTAGACAAAGAGAGTATTTATCACCCTAACCCAGACATTATTGAACTTCCTCTTA
>Ga0256840_1000553_pt1 | contig 37785 bp, 41 predicted proteins | sample 355202metaG_FD_185969 | JGI IMG/M metagenome (GOLD analysis project Ga0256840, IMG submission 185969) | Hydrothermal vent microbial communities from Mid Atlantic Ridge, Atlantic Ocean - 355-202 | ecosystem: Environmental > Aquatic > Marine > Hydrothermal vents | place: Atlantic Ocean: Mid...
GAAAAAGAAACCTTATTGGGGGAATCATTTTTGGGCTAAAGGGTATTGTGTTGATACAGTAGGAGTTGATGCAGAAATGATACGCAAATATGTAAAGTTTCAAGAGAAAATAGAAAAGGACTTAGAGTCCTAAGTTAAGACGTAAAATTAATAATAGGCGGCAATGGACTAGCCTTCTAAGAGGGCTAGTCATTACACCCTTCTAGGGTGCAATCAAAACCACGTTCTAAGAACGTGGATTTTTACTTTCCTTATCCAGTAAGACTTTTGTGAATGAAAGGCTAGGAAATTGAGCGCCTTGGTCTGTATTGAAAATCTCTGGGGTACTCACATCACTCTAACGCATCAATACAGAACGTTGTATCCATCGTGTTAGATAGTTCCCACGACAAGACATAGCGGCTATGCCAATCAGTCACTGCAGCCAAATACATAAACCCCTTGGTCACTGGAATATAAGTAATATCAGTGCTCCAGACCTGATTTACTTTATCAATTAACCGGCCACGCAACAAGTAGGGGTAAACCTTATTCTCTGGATGAGTCTTACTGGTGTTAGCCCCAGGTGCAACCTCACGTATCCCCATGATACGCATAAGCCTTTGAATACGCTTTCGATTCCAAGGGTCATCACGCTCACGCGTCAGCTGTGCCGCAATCCTACGCGAACCATAAAATGGGCAACGCGTATAGACCTTATCAATCAGTCTCATCACCTGTAATTCTTCATCTGATACAGGTGTTGGCTGATAGTAGAGCGTTGAACGATTGAGTCCCAACAACTCACACTGGCGACGAATACTAATGGCTTCATACTTTTGTTTTAGCACGCTCTGATTCAAATAACTAAGCTGCACCATCGATCAAACATTTCTTCCAAGTAATCACCTGGCCTGAAGAGATTTTATGTGCGGAAATTAGCTCTACTGCTGTTTTATCGCCTTTATAATCTTCTAAGGCAACTTTTGCCTTAAATCTTGCACTGTGTGATTTTCGTTTTGTACTCATAATAATAACCCCCTATAGCCAACCTATATTTTGAGCTAAATCGCTCCTTAAGTATTGGGGGCCACTATAAGGAGTTCCAAGTATTTCATGAGGTAGGGTGGCGCGTCTAAACTGTTGCAAAATTTGTTTAAAGTTTAACCAAACAGCTTCTAAGCCTTTTACTCTGGCCATAGTGTGTAAGTAGCGCATACTATCCTTCTTTATTGATTTAAAATTTCGGGTAAAAAGAATTCACTAACGAGCATTGGGTGATGGTGAATAGCGTAAATAGTTCTACGTCCCCATAAGGGCTGCTGTATTTGGGCTAACTGTTGTATTTCAGGGTGCCATGCACGAGGAGAAACATGGCTGATTTCTAGAGCCAAGCGTTCTAGTTTTGGGTAGGAAAAAATAACCTCACCTAAAGGGCGTGAGCCTAAATGTGATAAATTGTGTTGTGCGCTTTGAATTGTACGCTTAGGTAGTATAGTACGCGCAAGCACTAGCGGTGTATCATCAACCAGTAATAGCACTTCACGAGTTAGTGAATATTTTGCTTGAGGTAATTTTAGTAGTCGACTTTCTGATATAAATGAGCGCTGCCAAGTGTTGTTTAATACTTGCACACGCACGTGCTGGCCGTAGTAATTTCTTAAGCGCTGAGTAATCGAGCCAGCTTCAAAAACCCATGAAGCAGCATTATTGGGGATATTTAAGCGACTTCTTAAGCGATTACAAAACCAGGTGGGTTCTTTGCTGTATAAACTACTTATATTGTGCAATCGAGTTAAACCTCTGCATATTTGGTGGTGGTACCTAGCCAGCGCTCAATGAGAGGCTGAATATTTTCTGGGCAAGTTTCTTGAATAATTTTAACCGCAGCACTAACGTCCTCTAATAAGGCGGCATCACGTTCTAAATTGGCTATTTTAAATTGCAGTTGACCGGTTTGTTTGGTCCCCATCATTTCTCCAGGGCCACGTAATTCTAAGTCTTTTTCTGCAATAAGAAAACCATCGCTAGTTTCTCTTAATATATTAAGGCGCTCGCCTGCCGTTTTGGATAACGGGGATTGATACATGAGAATGCAAAAGCTATCTTCAGAGCCACGCCCAACACGGCCGCGCAATTGGTGTAGTTGAGATAAGCCTAGGCGTTCAGGGTTTTCAATAATCATTAACCCTGCGTTTGGGACATCAACCCCGACTTCAATTACTGTGGTGGCAACTAATAAATCCAGCTTATGCGCTTTAAAGGCCTGCATGACTTGGTCTTTCTCTGTTGCTTTCATGCGGCCATGTACTAAGCCTATACGTACATGCGGCAGCATTTCAGCAAGCATGGTTGCAGTATCTTCGGCAGCTTCACATTGTAATACTTCCGATTCTTCAATTAAAGTACAAACCCAGTAGGCTTGTCGCCCTTGCTTAACCCAGTTAGTAATTTTGGCAATAATCTCTGGTCGACGCTCAGAAGCGATAGCGCGTGTGACTACTGGAATTCTACCGGGCGGTAATTCATCAATAATTGAAATATCCAGATCTGCATAATTCAGCATGGCTAAGGTTCTGGGGATGGGGGTTGCGGTCATAATTAACTGATGTGGCTTACTATTATTATTGTGCCCTTTATCTCTTAAAGCCATACGTTGATTAACGCCGAAACGATGTTGCTCATCAATAATAATCAAGCCTAAGCGAGCAAAATTCACCGCATCTTGAAATAAAGCATGAGTGCCAATAATCAGGCCGGCACTCCCATCATTGATAGCTGTTAAAGCATGTTCGCGTTTTTTACCTTTAAGTTGTCCAGTTAAATAGATAATTTGCGTGTCAAAACTTTTAAACCACTGACTAAAATTGCGTAAATGTTGTTCGGCCAATAATTCGGTTGGCGCCATAATAGCAATTTGGTAATTGCTACTAAGTGCCAGTAAAGCGGCATAAGCAGAAACGACGGTTTTTCCAGAGCCAACATCGCCTTGAACTAGGCGTAGCATAGGACTGTTTTTGCTACAGTCGGCTTTTATTTCTTGAATAACGCGTTGCTGTGCTTTGGTTAGTTGAAACGGTAAGCCATCGAGGAATTGCTTGCTCTGCTGTTGTGTGCTTTTTAATAAGGGTGCTTGCCAATGTTGCTCGCTCTTTTTTTTATGTAATTGACTGAGCTGGTGAGCAATAAATTCTTCAAATGCAAGGCGCGTTAAAGCTGGGTTTTGACTGTTTTGTAGGGTATCAACAGAAACTCCCGCAGCGGGCATATGTAATGTATTTAATGCTTGATCAAGGCTGGGATAGTTATAACGATTTAATAAAGCGCTGGGAAGTAAGTCCGGTAATACTTCAGTGTTATTGTTATATAAAGTTAATGCTTGTTGTACCGCTTTTCTAATGCTGGATTGACGTAACCCTTCAGTAAGAGGGTAAATAGCACTTAAGGTATCATTGGTAATACAATCTTCTGGATTTTTGATGATTTTGTATTCGGGGTGAATCATTTCATAGCCCGAGTAGCCATCTTTTATTTCACCGAAACAACTCAATAGAGTGCCTGGGCTCAAGTTGTTGTGTTGGCTAGCGCTAAAATGAAAAAAACGTAAGCTTAAGTAGCCAGTATCATCGGTAATTTGGCAGACTAATGAACGCCGCCCACGGTCGAGAATAGTGCTGGAAATAACGCGGGCACAGATTAATGCGTGCGAGCCAGGGTTAAGGGAATTTATCGCTTGAATATGGGTTCGATCTTCATAGCGTAAAGGGAGGTGAAAAATTAAATCACGGATACGACGTATGTCTAATTTTTCTAAACGGACTACAGATTGCCCACCAATACCTTTTAATGATGCGACTGACTGATTTAGGGTGTCCTGTGAGTCCATATTTTTAGGGGTAAAGTATATGAGTATATGCGAGGGTGCTTAGGAATGCGCATTCAGTAAAACCCAAAACTTTAGGTTATGTAGCACTACCAGTCCTCAAGGGACTGGCAGTGCTTGCGGATATTATTAAATTTTGATCCCTTACTCTTAAGTCAACAGCATTGGGGTTAGCAGCGGACTATGCCAGTTCGTTGCAGCAATATTTAATGATATTCAGGTGCTCTTAAAATCATAATGGCATCCATTTCTACGCCAACACCTTTAGGTAAAGCGGCAACACCAACAGCTGCACGAGCAGGATAGGGTTGTGTAAAGTACTGCCCCATGATTTCATTAACAATTGGGAAGTGAGTTAAATCAGTTAAAAATACATTCAGTTTAACAATGTCCGCTAAATCACCGCCTGATGCTTGTGCAACGGCTTGCAAGTTATCAAAGACGCGCCGGATATGTACGCTAATATCACCACTCACTATTTCCATCGTTGCTGGGTCTAGTGGGATTTGACCTGATAAATAGACAGTATTATCAACCTTAATCGCTTGTGAGTAAGTGCCTATTGCTTGTGGTGCAGCATTTGTTTGAATGATTTGTTTTTCCATGAGTAACTCCTTAGGCTTTTGTTCGAGTGATTTTTAAGACTATAGGTAATTTTTTTAATTGACGCATAATATTGGCTAAATGTACCCTGTCTTTTACGGTTAGAGTCACAAGGTCAACCGATACACGAGCATCTTGGTCAGCAATATAGACGTTTTCTATGTTGGAGTCCATTTGTGATATGGTCGAGGCAATAGTTGCTAATGTACCGCGTCTGTTTTCGAGTTCGATACGTATTTCTGCAGGGTAGTCGCCCGAAGCTTCAGGACACCATTCAACTTCTAGCCAGTCGGTTTGTCTTTTACGCCCGTCTGGCGTGTTGTGGCACTCATGATTGTGGACAACAATACCTTTTCCGGGGTTAAAGTAGCCAATAATTGGGTCACCAGGAATAGGGCGGCAACATTTTGCTAAAGTAACGATCATGCCTTCAGTTCCCTTAATAATAAGAGGACTTTCCTTGCGTGTTTCGTTGTCGTTTAGTTTTATTTGGGCATGAATATCTTCTTGGTTGAGCTGCTTAGCGACTAAAAATGGCATTTTATTGCCTAAGCCGATGTCGCTTAGTAAGTTATCCATCGTTGTGTATTTTAGTGCCGTCAATAGCTGGGCTTGCATTTCTTCAGTAATGTCATCTACGTGCTTACCAAGGTCAGATAATTCTTTTTCTAATAGGCGGCGACCTAAATTAATTGCTTCCTGTTGTTTGAAATGCTTGAGATATGAGCGGATACCAGTACGCGCTTTAGTGGTTATAACGTAATTAAGCCACAGTGGGTTGGGGCGTGCCCAAGATGCTGTAATCACCTCTACTGTTACGCCATTATCCAGTTGGGACTGCAAAGGAACGAGTCGTTTATTAATGCGTGCAGAAACACAGGAGTTGCCTATATCAGTATGCACAGCATAAGCAAAATCAACAATGCTCGCTTTGCGTGGTAGTTTTATGATATTACCCTGTGGGGTAAAAACGAAAATTTCTTGTGGAAATAAGTCGATTTTTAAGCTTTCGATGAAATCGAGTGAATTACCTGCTGTTTTTTGAATTTCTAGTAAATCATGTACCCACTCTGCCGCGCGTGTTTTAGAATTAGCGTTTTCCCCATTTTCACCGTTTTCAGATTTATACAGCCAGTGTGCAGCGATACCAGATTCTGACATGCGGTGCATTTGATGGGTGCGGATTTGTATTTCAATAGGTACTCCATAAGGGCCTATTAAAACCGTATGTAAGGATTGGTAACCATTTGCTTTTGGTAAGGCAATATAATCTTTAAATTTTCCTGGGATAGGGTTAAATAGGTTATGTACAATACCAAGAACACGGTAGCAGGTATCTACATCTTCGCAGTGAATCCTAAACGCGTAGACATCGAAAATATCTGAGAAAGAAAGTTTTTTCAGGTGCATTTTGTTATAAATGCTATAGAGATGTTTCTCTCGACCATGTACTTCGCAAACAACGTCAGCTTGCTCTAGGCGATTACTGATTGAATTATTAATTGTTTCAATAATTTCTTTGCGATGACCGCGTGCTTTTTGGATCGCTTGTTTTAGAATACGATGACGCATAGGGTACATCGCTTCAAAGCAGAGAGACTCTAACTGGTGACGAATTTTATTCATGCCTAAGCGATTAGCAATAGGCGTGTAAATATCTAGTGTTTCTTTGGCAATACGAAATTTTTTATCAGGACGCATGACGCCTAAAGTTTTCATGTTATGTAAACGGTCAGCAAGCTTAACCATAATAACGCGTAAATCTTTAGTCATTGCTAAGCACATTTTACGTACGTTTTCTGCTTGTGCCTCTGCTTTAGTAATACTATTTAATTGAGTGAGTTTGGTGACACCATCGACTAACTCAGCAACATCGTCACCAAATAATTCTATGATGTCTTGTTTGCTAGCATCGGTATCTTCAATGACATCATGCAAAATGGCAGCCATAATGCCATGTACATCCATACGCATTTTTGCGAGAGAAATTGCGACAGCGAGAGGGTGGCAGATATAAGCTTCGCCACTTTTTCGGAATTGACCTAAGTGGTGTTGTTCGCCAAACTGGTAAGCTTGTTGAACTTGTTTGAGCTGGAGAGGTTCTAAATACTCGCTGAGTAAGGCACTCAGCTGAATAAAAAGGATGTGCTCAGGACTATCTGGGTTACCGAGATTAGATGTTGTGGCCTGAGCATTCATTGATTAGATTGAAGAGAAATAATTATCGGAAGGTTCTCCTACTTGATGTAACATATCGATATTTTCATTGGTGACATGTCCTTCAGCAATTTCACGTAGTGCGATAACAGTTACTTTATCTTTGCCGCGCGGAACAAATTCTTCAGCCCCTTTTTCTAGTTGGCGCGCCCTTTTTGCTGCGAGTAATACTAACTCAAAACGGTTGCCAACATTATCTAAACAATCTTCAACGGTAACTCTTGCCATTTTTAAACCTTTATATGGATTTAATAAAATTCAGCTAAGTATTATAAGATATTTTTTAGTACTTAGGGAGTGTAATTTGTGCTAAGGCCTATAAATATTTCAGGCAATATTTTTTACAATGATCGTTTTGTGCTACAAATATATGGGTGGGCGGGAAATTATAGGGGTAGCAATACGCGTTGAGAGCTTCAGTAGCGAAGCTCAAAAGCTAACCTATCTAATTTCACGCCGCTGATATAATTTCTAACTTTTAGCTTCGAGTGCTGTAATTGCCGGTAATTCTTTGCCTTCTAGGAACTCTAAGAAAGCGCCACCCCCTGTTGAAGTGTAAGAAATTTTATCGTTAATTGCATATTTATCAATCGCTGCTAAGGTGTCGCCACCGCCCGCAATAGAGAAAGCGCTGCTATCAGCAATAGCGTGCGCCAATACTTTTGTGCCATTAGCAAATTGCTCAATTTCAAAAACACCTACAGGGCCATTCCAAACGATAGTTTTTGCCGTGGCTAATTTTTCAGCATATTGTTTTGCTGTTTCAGGGCCAATATCTAAAATCATATCGTCATCGGCAATATCCGTTACTTTTTTAACAGTAGCGACAGCAGTATCAGAAAATTCTTTTGCACAGACAACGTCAACAGGAATAGGTATATCTGAATTATTGACTTTTGCAGCAGCAATTAATGCTTTTGCGTCATCGATTAAGTCCGCTTCATAAAGGGATTTTCCTACTGAATAACCCGCGGCTGCAATAAAGGTGTTGGCAATTCCACCGCCTACAATAAGTTGGTCTACTTTTTCTGCAAGTGATTTTAAAACGGTTAATTTAGTGGAAACTTTAGAGCCACCAACAATCGCCATAAGCGGTTTTTCAGGGTGACTTAATGATTTACCCAGTGCATCAAGTTCAGCTGATAATAAAGGTCCAGCGCAAGCAACTTTGGCATATTTAATAACACTATGTGTTGAGGCTTGGGCTCTATGAGCGGTACCGAAAGCATCCATGACAAAAATATCACATAAAGCAGCCATTTTCTTGCCGAGCTCAGCGCTATCTTTACCTTCACCAATATTAAAGCGAACGTTTTCGCATAAAACCACTTCGCCTGGTTGAATATCTATGCCATCAATCCAGTCTTTTTGTAAACGTACTGGTTTATTTAACAGTTCAGATAAGCGTTGCGCAACAGGTTGTAATGAAGCATTGCTATCAAACTCGCCTTCTGTCGGGCGACCTAAGTGAGACATTAGCATAACGGCTGCATTGGCTTTTAATGCTAATTCAATGGCAGGAATACTGGCACGAATACGAATATCACTGGTCACTTTTCCGTCTTTAACAGGTACGTTAAGGTCCTGACGAATTAAAATGCGCTTCCCTTTTAAATCTAAATCAGCCATTTTCTTTATGGGCATAAACATCTCCAAGTCTATTTATTTGTAAGTGGAATGGGTTGTTTGTTGATAAGATCATAGTCCCTGATCAAATTGTGAAATGATTATACCTTAACTCTGTCTTGTGATTAAATTATGCAATTAAGAATAAAGCAGTAACACAGGTTTATTCGGTGCTAAGTATGAATTTTACACTTAGGTTATAAGTAACAAATATTTAAAAAGAGGTGAGTTATGGCGATTAATAATCAAGAATTTAAAAATGCACTTAAACTTTGGGCAAGTGGTGTTTCAGTGGTAACTGCAAATTCTTCCAAAGGAGAGCAAGGTATGACTGCAACCTCCTTTGCCAGCGTATCAATGGATCCGCCACAAATTTTAGTCTGTCTCAATGAAACTGCAGAAACGGGAGCTGCTATTTTAGAAAGTAAAAAATTTGCCGTGAATATTCTAACGGCAGCTCAAGAGCAAGTATCCAATCAATTTGCCGGTGGTAGTAGTATGGAAGAGCGTTTTGCTAATACTGCTTGGTATGAAGGGGAATTAGGCCAACCAGTTTTTGAAAACTGTTTAGCAAGCCTTGAATGTACGGTAGTGCAGCAAGTTAAAGCAGGGACGCACTGGGTGATTATCGGTGAAATTCAAAGTTCTCAATGTAATGAGGGTGAGCCTTTATTATATTTCAATTCAGCGTATAGAACGGTTGCTAGTTAGTGTTATTGATTCAATGCCTGCTTAGGAAGCGCACCTAATCGCATGGGGTTATAACTGTTTTGTGGGAGCAGCTTTAGTCGCGACATCGTGGCTAAAGCTGCTCCCACTTTTTTACCTAGCATTCCTTATTACACCTTGTAATACTGTCAATTCCTGCAGATACTTAGATTAAACAGAGAGAGCCAATGGAAGAACTGATTCAAATTATTCAGGCTAACATTCAATATGCGCCTTTTATTATTTTTGGCACTTTGCTTTTGGCTGGCTTAAATATACCAGTTTCAGAAGATGCAATGCTATTTATAGCCGCTATTTTGGCAAGCAATCACCCTGAATACTTAGTGCAGTTATTTTTTGGTGTTTATTTAGGTGCTTATTTTTCTGATTTAATTTGTTATGGCCTGGGTCGAAAGGTGGGTCCTAAGTTATTGAAAATTAAATTTTTTGCTAGCATGGCTCCGCCTGAGAGGGTTGCTAAAATTTCAGCCTATTATCAGAAATATGGCGTGATAACATTAATTATAGGACGTTTTATTCCCTTTGGTGTCAGAAATGCGTTATTTCTAACCGCTGGACTAGGTAAAATGAATTTCACAAAATTCGCGTTATCTGATTGGCTTGCTTGTACTATCTCTAGTGTTAGCTTCTTCAGCTTATATTATTATTACGGTGAAACTGTTATTGATTATATTAAGCAAGGCAATATGGTAATTTTCAGTCTAGTATTAATTTTATTAGGTGTTTTTTGGTATAAAAATAAGCGTACAGCCTAGCGTGCTTGATGTCATTAGGGCATGAGTCATACTAGGATTTGCTTATGGGGGGGGGGCGCAGTGCATTGAATGTAGCTTGAAGCACTGCCCCCTAATAGTTTTCTTATTTTACAAAACAACTTTTTTCTGCATAAGCTTCAGCTTCTTTTAAGCGTGTACGCAAATCTTTAGATTGCGCTGGGTCACGAAAAACGGAACCATTTTCACCGGGCGTGCTACGCAACATGGTAAAAGTAGAGGCAGCCTCGTATTCTGTGAAAGTTAATTTTTCAGCAATCTTGTCGATCTTACAGCCACAAGCATACTGCACGATATAGTCTAATTTTCCGCCATGTTTAGCAATGCAATTAAATACATATTCTACGCGGTCACGAGTTGGATAATTGTTCATAACAATAGTATTCGTATCTGTTGCTATCGTATTTTCTACTGACTTTTCTGATAAAGTTAGAGTTGAGCAGGCAGTTAATAGTGTGCTGCTAAGTAGTATTGCGCTTAATAAGAAAACTTTTTTATTCATAATGTTAATCACTGGAAAGTAATAAAGGTAAAATAGATTTTTATTTTATCACTGTTTTTTATGATTATTCTATCAGGGTATTTTTTATGGATATTTTTCAGGCGCTTGCTTTAGCTATTTTACAGGGATTGACGGAATTTTTACCGATTTCAAGCTCGGCACATTTAATTTTATTGCCAGTATTGTTGGGTTGGGAAGATCAGGGTTTAGCATTTGATGTGGCGGTACATGTTGGAACTTTGACTGCTGTTGTGGTTTATTACCGTAAAGATTTAGCTAAGATTATTAGTGCATGGCTGGGGTCTTTAATAGGAAAGGGTTTTACTGATGATGCTAAATTGGCATGGTATGTGGGTTTAGGCACAATTCCTGTTGGCTTGGTTGGGATAAGTTTATCTGATGCAATGCAGGAGGCATTACGTTCACCTTTAGTTATTGCAGGCGCAACTATTATCTTTGCATTACTCTTATGGTGGGCAGAAAAACGCGTTAAAGAACAGCGAACTAAGATTACTTTGGTGGATGCGATTATGGTGGGTCTATTTCAGGCTATTGCTTTAATTCCAGGGACATCACGCTCAGGCATTACTATTACGGCTGGCTTGCTATTGGGCTTAACGCGTGAAAATGCAGCTAAGTTTTCTTTTTTATTATCTATCCCGGTGATTGCTTTAGCTGGCTCTTTAAAAGCTTTGGAATTATATCAGTCAGATGTGGCTGTCAGCTGGGATTTTATGTCGATTGGCGCAGTGGCTTCTGCGGTCGTTGCTTATCTTAGTATTTCTTGGTTTTTAAGGTTACTTAATAAAATTGGTATGATGCCTTTCGTTTGGTATCGTTTAGTATTGGGTGTCATCCTGATCGCCGTATTTATCAGATAAACGTAGTAAGACAAAAACAGCGCCAGCACCGCCATCTTTTTGTGCGGTGGAGCAAAATGCTTGTACTTCTTGGTGTTGTCTTAACCATATATTGATGTCATTTTTTAGCACGGGTAAATTATTTGCTGAGCGGTAGCCTTTACCATGAATAATACGTACGCAACGGTAGCCATCTTGTTCGCAAAAATGTAGAAATTTGATAAGTTCTCGTTTGGCTGCTGCGCTGGTTAATCCATGTAGGTCTAATTCAGCATCGAGCCCATAATGGCCGCGACGCATTTTTTTTAGGACATTTTTTTGTAGTCCTGGTGCGGTATAGCTTAACGTGTCTTCAGCATGTAAGGCATCAACAGATTCTGATGGTGTAAGCGTTAATTTATTGGTAATCTGCTGGGCGTTTTTCTTCGGGTAGGGTTTAGGTTTTTGTGTGGGCGCTAAGGTATGTTTATCCGATTTAATTGGACTTACTTTACCAATGGCCTCAAGAAATAAGTGGCTATCTTCTTTTTTTACAGTTTTATTGGTCACGTGAGCTGTTTTTTGTCAGTTTAATTGCTAATATAATTGATTTTATAGAGTTTAATGAATAAATGCATATTCTGCTGAGTAATGATGATGGATATTTGGCGCAAGGCTTGATTGCGCTGGCGGATGGCTTACGCTCATTTGCCGATATTTCCGTAGTAGCACCGGATAAAAACCGCAGTGCTGCAAGTAATTCTTTAACCTTAGAAATGCCCTTGCGTGCACATGAAATGGCCAATGGCTTTATTAAAGTGGATGGTACTCCGACTGATTGTGTGCACTTAGCAATTACTGGTTTGTTAAAAGAAGAGCCTGATATGGTGTTTTCAGGCATTAATCATGGCGCGAATTTAGGGGATGATGTGCTCTATTCGGGGACGGTTGCTGCGGCAACAGAAGGGCGATTTTTAGGTTTGCCAGCTGTAGCTATGTCTATGGTTAGTAGTAATCCACAGCATTTTGCATCAGCGGTTAACGTCGCTCAGATTATTTTGCAACGCTTATTAGATAAACCTTTGGCAAAAGATATTTTATTAAATGTCAATGTACCTGATTTGCCATGGTCTGATATTAAGGGGTTTCAATCAACGCGTTTAGGTCAAAGGCATAAAGCCGAGCCTGTTATTCAAAGCCAAGATCCAAGAGGGCGTGCTATTTATTGGGTTGGGCCGCCAGGTGCTGAGCAAGATGCTGGCCCGGGAACGGATTTTTACGCAGTTAGCCAAGGCTATGTATCTGTGACACCATTACAATTAGATTTAACGCGTTATGACGCACTGGATATGATTAAGGACTGGTTGCCCGCATGAAAGCTTTATTACAAACAGAAGGGATTGGCATGACCTCCCGCCGTACGCGCGAACGCATGATTGATCGGTTGATTGAACAGGGTATTAGTAGTCATAAAATTTTGGATGCCATGCGCAATGTGCCACGACATTTATTTATGGATGATGCATTAGCGAGTCGGGCTTATGAAGATACAGCTTTACCTATAGGCTACGGACAAACTATTTCGCAACCTTATATTGTTGCCAAAATGACCGAATTATTACTTGATCATCAACATATGAAAAATGTACTGGAGATTGGTACAGGCTGTGGCTATCAGACAGCTGTTTTGGCGCAGTTAGTAGATTATGTGTATTCAGTTGAACGTATTGAGCCACTCTATAAGCAAGCAAAAAATAGACTGTGGGATTTACAAGTGCGTAATGTGAGTTATTTGCACAGTGATGGCGGTTGGGGCTGGCCGGAAAAAGCACCGTATGATGGGATTTTAGTGGCAGCAGCGCCGCCAGAAATTCCACAGGCATTATTAGATCAAATGGCTGTAGGCGGAATTATGCTGATTCCTATTGGTAAAGAGCGAGGTGTGCAAGAGTTGCAAAGGGTTATTCGTACGCGAACGGGGTATGAAATAGAGTCTTTAGAGCCGGTGAGTTTTGTGCCTTTTTTATCGGGTAAGAAATAATGTTTAAAAAACTATATGATAAAGTTATTCAGTTTTCCAAACATCGGCACGCCACTAAATATTTAGCGGCTTTAAGTTTTGCTGAGTCTTCGTTTTTCCCCGTGCCTCCAGATGTAATGTTGGCACCTATGGTTCTCGCACAACAAGAAAAAGCATGGCGTTTAGCACTTATTACCACTATGGCTTCTGTTCTTGGTGGAATGCTAGGGTATGCTATTGGTTATTTTTTATTTGACATGATTCAACCTTGGCTAGAGGGCACGCATTATTGGTCTAAATACCAATTAGCGGAGCAGTGGTTCAAAGACTGGGGTTTTTGGGCTATTTTTATTGCTGGTTTTTCGCCTATTCCTTATAAAGTATTTACCATTGCGGCAGGCACTTTATCTATGCTGTTTTTGCCCTTTGTATTCGCTTCTTTTTTTGGTCGTGGTGCGCGATTTTTCTTGGTGGCAGGCCTTCTAGCATGGGGGGGCGAACGCTTTGAGTCAAAATTACGTCAATATATGGATATTATTGGCTGGTTTGTTGTCGTTTTGTTGGTGGTTGCTTTGGGTGTTTATAAGTATTTAAATCCATAGGGCTATGTATTTGTGGGAGTGGCTTTAGCTATGATTACGCGATTAATTTGCTTCCACAAAACTTGATAATTGCCAATACTTGAATTGCACTTTTTTGTTGATAATATTATTAATCCAGCCACTCAATAATATGATCTTCTAAATCATCTATTTGAGATTCTTTCATGGCAAAGCTACTAATTGAAACACCTGCATCTTGTACACTGTCTTGTGTACCGGAAATTAGGGGGTGCCAATTAGGCAGTTTTTTGCCATCGGTGAGTAGTCGGTAAGCACAGGTTGCTGGAAGCCAAGTATATTCAGAAAAATCATGTTGTTTTAAATCTATGCACTCAGGCACTAAGCTTGTTCGCTCAGAATATCGAGTGCAACGACAAGTACCTAAATCAATCAAATCACAAACCGCACTGGTGAAAAAAATCTCTCCGCTGTCTTCATCTTCAAGTTTATTCAGGCAGCATTTTCCGCAGCTATCACATAAAGACTCCCATTCTTCAGTGGTCATGTCTGATAACTTCTTTGTTTCCCAAAAATTCATAAGTAGGTATTTTGCATAACGGATAGGTTGAATAGATAAATCTATTATTTTTTAAATCGCTTAGTTAGAACAGTTGCTTTTCTTTGTATAATATCATTGCTTTAGAGGCAGGGTATTAATAATAAAAGATGGGTTATAAAGATTAAGGTAAAATTAAGTAATCAAAGTACTTATTATGGTGAAAGCTATGTTGGCTCATTCTGTTGGATTGCAAATAACTGAAAATGAATATCTCGATGCTGAGCAAGATGCTCAGGTACGGCATGAGTTAATGGATGGCTATATTTATGCGATGACTGGGGCGAGTGATAAGCATAATAAAATCACAGGTAATCTATTTGCAGAACTTAGAAATGACTTAAAGCATATGAATGCGCCTTGTACTGCTTACATTAATGACATGAAAGTCAAAGTGCAAAATAACTTTTACTACCCTGACGTGATGGTGGTTTGTGATAATAATGACAAGGAAAGTGAATTCTACAAAACTAAGCCAACGACTATTATTGAAGTGCTTTCACCCTCTACCCGGCGTATTGATAAAACTATTAAAAGAGTGACCTATCAATCTTTACCTACATTGCAGGAATATGTTCTTATTGAGCAAGATAAAGTGGAAATAGAAGTCTTTACACGCAGCAGTAGTGGTTGGCAGGCGGAATATTATTATCTCGGCGATAGTATCACCTTTGCGTCGATTGGGGTGACTGTACAAGTGGAAGATATTTATTATCAGGTCAATAATGACGATGTTTTGGCTTATGTTAAAACAGAAAATTAAAGTGGCAATATTATCTACAAATAGATATTATGGAACGACTTAAAATTATTTTTAATCATTATTTTTCAAGTTGTTACGAATAATATTAGCTTTGCTTTCTACTTTTGAAAGCTGAGCTGTATTTTTGTCTATTAACAGTAAGATATCTGAAGGCGGCAATCCTTAGTCATTTCCCTAGACATTATGATCCAAAAATTGAAAATAAATGACGATTTTATATGAATGGTTTCATATGTTATTGATATAATTATGTAAAAATTTTATGGAATGAATTATGCTTTTTGTTAGATATTGATGACTAATAGAATAAACAGGAGATAAGCATGAGAATATCAACGTCTTGGGCGCAGCAGCTAAGTGTTAACGCCATGCTTAATCAACAAGCAAAAGTATCCGATACGCAAATGCAATTATCTACGGGCTTAAAGAATTTGACGCCTGCGGATGATCCTATTGCGGCTAAAAAAGTGTTGGATTTTCAACAATATATTGATAAGACAACACAGTACCAAGAAAATGTAGATGTTGCTAAATCGCGTAATGGGCTTGAAGGCTCTGTATTAACAAATAGTCGAGATAGTTTGTTACGGGCACGAGACCTTGCAGTTCAAGCATTAAATGAAGGGGTACTGAAGCAAGAAGATAAAACGGCAATTGCTGAAGAAATTAAACAAATTCAATCTCATATGTTAGCTTTAGCAAACACTCAGGACGCTAACGGCGAATATATTTTTTCGGGCGCACTTTCTAAAACATCTACATTTGATTCTGCTTATACATTTACCGGAAGCCAAGTGCAAAGGGAACTTCAAATTGCTCCTGATAGGCGTATTGCTGATGGTGATTTGGGCTATACAGTCTTTGAAAATATACCAACAGCCTCAGCTGCCCCACCTGCAACAAGAAATATTTTTGCGACATTAGGCGCTTTTGTTGATGCATTAGAAGGAACTGTAACGCCTTATCATGGCACAATTAATGAGGCTTTAGCTGATCTTGATAGTACATTAGAAAGGGTTGGAGAAGCAGAGGCAAGAGTGGGAGCTAGATTAAGAGCGCTAGATGATCAGGCTAATCAAAATGAAAGCTATCTTATTTCTATGCAGACTACCTTGTCTGAAGTAAAAGATTTAGATTATGCCGAAGCTATTAGTCGATTTGAGATGGATAGTGCTATTTTGCAAGCTTCTCAGCAGTCATTTTCAAAAGTACAGCAATTATCATTATTTAATTATTTTTAAAAAATTGTAGACATTCTCAGCTTATTAGAACTTTCGGGTTAAGGAAGTTTCTTTGGCTATTTGAAGTTGTTGCGTGAAAAAAGAGGGATAAAGTGTTTAACGAAAAAAGTATACTAATTACAGGTGGCACTGGATCATTTGGACGATTATTTGTCGAAACTATATTAAAACGCTACCAGCCTAAACGCTTAATTATTTATTCGCGTGATGAGCTAAAACAGTTTGAAATGCAACAAATCTTTAATCAGCCTTGCATGCGTTATTTTATTGGTGATGTAAGAGATTTAAGTCGTTTGCAGCTAGCTATGAAAGGTGTGGATTATGTTATTCATGCGGCGGCATTAAAGCAAGTGCCGGCCGCTGAATATAATCCGATGGAGTGTATAAAGACCAATGTGCATGGTGCTGATAATGTGATTCAAGCCTCAATTGCCAATAATGTAAAAAAAGTCATTGCACTATCTACTGATAAAGCAGCCAACCCGATTAATTTATACGGTGCGACAAAGCTGTGCTCAGATAAGTTATTTGTTGCTGCTAATAATATAACGGGAGACAATGAAACTATATTTTCTGTTGTGCGTTATGGCAATGTAGTGGGTTCACGTGGCTCAGTCGTGCCCTTTTTTAAAAACTTAATTACACAAGGTGTAAAAGAGCTACCAGTAACAGATGAACATATGACGCGTTTTTGGATTACCTTGCCTGAAGGTATAGAGTTTGTCATTAAAAATTTCCAACGTATGCGTGGCGGCGAAATTTATATTCCCAAAATACCATCTATGCGTATTATGGATTTAGTGTGCTCTATAGCGCCTGATATGCCCATTAAAATAGTAGGTATACGTCCCGGTGAAAAATTACATGAAGTGATGTGTCCGAAAGATGATTCACACTTAACCTTTGAATTTTATGACCATTTTGTTATAGGGCCGAGTATTAGCTTTACTAATAAGGGTAATCATTTTCATGAAAATGCTTTGGGTGAAAAAGGCATGCCTGTAAAACAAGGGTTTGAATATGAGTCAGGTACCAACCCTCATTTTTTGACAGTTAAAGAGTTACAAAAATATGGAATAAAAGCATAAATATGATTCCTTATGGGCGGCAAAGTATTTCAGAAGAAGATATCCAAGCAGTTGTGAATGTTTTACGCTCTGATTATTTAACACAGGGCTCTGTTGTTCCGAAATTTGAGCAAGCGGTTGCGGATTATGTGGGGGCCAATTATGCGGTGGCAGTTAATAGTGGCACTTCAGCTTTACATATTGCCTGTCTTGCGCTGGGTTTAGGCGAGGGTGATTGGGTATGGACCTCGCCAAATACCTTTGTCGCTTCGGCAAACTGTGCTTTGTATTGTGGTGCGCAGGTTGATTTTGTTGATATAGATCCTGACACTTTTAATATGAGTATTTCGGCTTTAGAGTGCAAGTTACAACAAGCAGAAAAAGCAGGAACATTACCTAAAATTGTGATTCCAGTGCATTTTTCCGGTTTGTCGTGTGATATGCAGGATATTGCTCGATTAGCTAAGCAATATGGTTTTTATGTTATTGAGGATGCTTGTCATGCAATTGGTGGTAAATATCAAAATAAATTGATAGGTAGTTGCTGTTACTCGGATATTAGCGTGTTTAGTTTTCATCCAGTGAAAATCATCACCACGGCTGAAGGCGGTATGGCGATGACTAATCAGCCTTTATTAGCTAAAAAAATGCAGTTGCTCAGAAGTCATGGTATTACTCGTGATGCCGATAAAATGTCTCACGAGCCAGATGGAGCTTGGTATTATCAACAAATTGATTTGGGCCTTAATTATCGTCTAACCGAGCTACAAGCTGCTTTAGGCTTAAGGCAATTAGGTAGGATAGTTGCCTTTGTTGAGCGCCGGCATCAAATAGCTCAGCAATATCAAACGCTTTTATCATCCCTGCCTTTAGATATGCAATATCAGTCAGAAGATTGTTATTCTGCTTGGCATATTTTTGTAATTCGTGTGCATTTAACGGTAGAGAAAAAATCACATAAACAAATTTTTGCAGCATTACGACAGTTAGGTATTGGTGTTAATGTGCATTATATCCCTGTGCATTTACAGCCTTATTATCAGCAAATGGGTTTTAGGAAAGGCGACTTCCCTGAAGCGGAAAGTTACTATGATACGGCAATTACACTGCCTATTTTTCCTGACTTAACAGATGAGCAAGTGGTTTTTATTGTTGAAAAATTGAGTGAAGTGTTGAAATGAAAGTAGCGATTATTCCCGCTCGCGGGGGAAGTAAACGAATTCCTCGAAAAAATATCAGAGAATTCTGTGGGAAACCAATACTCGTACGGTCTATTGAAGCGGCAATAGAGTCTAATTTGTTTGATCATATTATTGTTTCAACTGATGATGATGAAATTGCGGTTATTGCTAGAGAATACGGAGCAGAGGTGCCTTTTATCAGACCGACTGAATTGTCTGATGATTATGTAGGGACTGGTGCAGTAGTTAAGCATACAGTTGAATGGACTTTAAAGAATTTGGGGAAAGTGGAATTTGCATGCACTATTTACGCGACAGCTCCCTTTATTAAATCTGCTGATTTGGTGAAGGGGTTAGAGTTGCTTTTGCACGCGGGTAGGCAAATTGCTTTTACAGTGACCAGTTTTCCATTCCCTATTCAGCGCGCTATCAAGCTTACCGAGAGCGGAGGGGTTGCAATGTTTCAGCCAGAACACTTAATGACTCGATCACAAGACTTGGAATCTGCCTATCACGATGCAGGTCAATTTTACTGGGCAAGAACAGAAGCAGTTATAAATGAAATTCCAGCTTTTTCAGATGCTGCCATACCGCTAATTTTACCTCGGTATCAGGTTCAGGATATTGATACAGAAGAAGACTGGCAACGTGCAGAGTTGATGTTTGAGGCATGGTGTGAACTTGATCAGTCAATTAGTCTTATTGATGTTCCGCATAATACCATAGGAGAATAAGGAGGTGATAGAAGAACTAGCAATTAAAAAATGGCAGGATCACGAAGGTATGGTCGTAGCTTCCGATAATGGTTTTGATGTAATTGGCTGTGGTCTTTGTGGGTTTAAGCATATTATCCCCATTCCAACGGTAGACGAGCTAGAACATGTATATCAACACGACTATTATAAACAGGAAAAACCACTCTATTTAGAGCGTTACCAGGATGATCTGGAGTGGTGGAATATGGTTTATGTCCGGCGTTATGAAACTTTGGAGCAGTATTTACCTAATGATCAGCGAAGTTTGCTCGATATTGGTTCTGGGCCAGGTTTTTTTCTGCTTAACGGACAGGAGCGTGGCTGGCAGGTTCAAGGCATTGAACCGTCAATTCAGGCGACAGAGCACAGTCGAGGGTTGAATCTTGATGTGGAGCATGGCTTCTATTCAGAACAAACAGCTCCAGAATTGGGGGCTTTTGATGTCATTAATATGAGTTTGGTGTTGGAGCATATTCCTGATCCTACGCAACTTTTGACACTGATTCATAAGCAGTTAAACGATAACGGGATGATTTGTATTGTTGTGCCTAACGACTTCAACCCATTTCAGCTTGTGCTACGCGACCATTTAGATTTTAAACCTTGGTGGGTAGCACCTCCACACCATATCAATTATTTCGATTTCAATTCACTGTCAAGCCTTGTAGAGAGGTGCGGCTTCAGGGTGGTTCATAAAGAGTCCACCTTTCCGATCGATATGTTTTTGCTTATGGGTGCCAATTATATTGGCAACGATGAAGTTGGGCGAGCATGCCATAGCAAACGGATGAATTTTGAAAAATCCATGAGTGATAGTGGTTCGGGTGCTATGTTGACGAGTTTGTATTCAGCATTCGCGCAGCAGGGTATAGGGCGTGAAGTTGTTCTGTATGCAAATAAACTTTAAGTAAAAAGTAAATATTTTCAGTTGTTTTGGCTATGTAGCTCAGGTGAGGATAAGTTATGATAAAAATTAAAAAAGCAGCAGGGTATTTGGGGTTATTAGTTATAGTTGATGTTGTTAACAATAGGGATGGTGGGAATTCTCATGCGTAAAGAATTGCCAGATAAGGCTTTGTATCAACCTTTATTTTCACCTTGGCTGGGAGGTGGAGAGTTTGGCTCAATTATATCCATGGTGTCTCCTTATTCGTTGGTCTCGCCTGATCGAGTATGGATTCTTTATACGCTGGCTCTGCAGGCACGACATTTGGCCGGTGATTTCTGGGAATGTGGTGTTTATAAGGGAGGTACAGCTATGATGTTGGCTAAAGTAATGGCTGATACTTCTGGTAAGCGCTTGTGTTTATTCGATACATTCGAAGGGATGCCGGAAACTGATCCGGATCGTGATTATCACCGGAAAGGAGATTTTTCTGATACTAGCTTGAACGCGGTGCGAGCACGAGTTGGTAACGCAGCTAATATAGTTTATCACTCCGGTTTTATTCCTGATACGTTTCAAGGTCTCGAAAATGAACAGATTGCTATTGCACATGTGGACGTTGATATTTACCAGTCAGTATTGGATTGTTGCAACTTTATTTATCCTCGATTAGTTGGTGGTGGTTTTTTTGTGTTTGATGACTACGGTTTTCCAAGCTGTCCGGGTGCGCGTTTGGCTGTTGATAGCTTTTTTGCAGATAAGCGTGAATGCCCTTTAGTATTACCTACTGGACAAGCAGTAGTTGTTAAAATTTAAGCGACTAGATTATTGAAAATTAAGTGCGAGATTAAGAAAAAAGATGACTTCAATATTTAATGATGACTTCTTGTTAGAGACTGAGCTTGCTAGGTCATTGTATCGAGCAGCTTCTGCATTACCCATTATCGATTATCATAGTCATCTGCCTATCAAGGTCATAGCAGAGAATAAACCATTCGAGAATCTCACGGATATCTGGATTCGTGGTGATCACTACAAATGGCGGGCAATGCGGTTAAATGGTATACCAGAACATTTTTGTAGTGGTGATGCCAGTGACTTGGAGAAGTTTCAGGCATGGGCGCAAACTTTACCTCTGACAATTCGAAGCCCTTTGTATCATTGGTCGGCTCTTGAGCTTCAGCGGTATTTTAATATTAATGAATCGTTAACTCCAGATACGGCCTCTGTTATTTGGAGTCAGGCTAATGCATTGTTACATACTGAATCTTACCGGCCACGAGCACTATTGAAGATGATGAATGTAGAGGTGTTGTGTACGACTGATGACCCAGCAGACTCTTTGGAATACCATCAGCAATTAAGCGCAGAAGAATTTGAAGTTAAAGTGTTGCCGACGTTTAGGCCAGATTTGGCGCTTGCGATTGATAACAGGCCGGTGTTTAGTGCTTGGTTACAGAGGCTTGCTGAGAGAGTTGGTAGCGATATTGATAATTTTAATTCTTTTATAACAGCATTAAGAGTGCGGCACGATGCTTTTGCAGATGTGGGTTGTCGCATGTCTGATCATGGTCTTGAACGGTGTTATGTTGCGAAGTGCAATGAAGCTGATATGCATAGAATTTTCAATAATTACCTGAGTGGGAGAGTAGTTGATCCGGGTGATGTTGAATGTTGGTGCTCGTTTCTAATGCGAGAGTTTGCGAAATGGGATCATGAAAAAGGCTGGACGATGTTGCTTCATCTTGGTGCAGCTAGAAATAACAATGTAGGTATATTAAACTCTGTTGGGCGTGATGCCGGTTGTGACTCGGTTGGTGATTTTGAACATGCTTACAGTTTAAACGCATTTTTGAGCGTATTGGATGGGGAAGGGAGCTTACCGAAGACGGTACTGTTTAATTCCAATCCGCGTGATAACCTACTTTTTGCCACGATAACGGGTAACTTTTTTGAAGGTGGCGTGGTGGGAAAAGTTCAATATGGCCCTGCATGGTGGTTTTTGGATACAGCGGGTGGCATTTCAGAACAGCTAAATGCGTTGTCGCAAGTCGGGTTGTTTTCACATTTCATTGGCATGGTTACCGATTCTCGGAGTTTCCTTTCTTTTATTAGGCATGATTATTTTCGACGGGTAGTTTGTAATATGCTGGGTGAAGATGTCCGGCGAGGGTTGATTCCCGAGGATGTGACACTATTTGAATCGGTACTGTACAAAATTTTTTATAAAAACGCTCGTGCATACATCGGAGAGTAGGGAATGAGTGAGATGCTAAAAAATCATAAAATTGTGATTATCGGTGGTAATGGTGCGATAGGCAGAACATTTCTTAAAGCAGCTATTGCTCAAGGAGCGACCTGTGCTGTGATAGGTCTGAATAATCCTGAGATAAATGTAGCTTTTTTTCATGCCGATATCACGTCGCTGGTAGAGCTGACCGAAGCAGCTGATCAAGCAATTTCCGTGATTGGAGGACTTGATACAGTAGTTAATTTTGCAGGCACGCACCATCAGCCGATGGATTTTTGCAAAGATGATCCAGACGTGCTTTTAAGTGAATATACTCGTGTTATGAATGTCAATTTGACTGGTGCTTTTTTGGTCACCATGATATTTAGTAAATACATGGTTGCTCACCGACATGGACATATTATGCATCTTTGTTCTAACGCTACAAGACTCGCTCTTTACGGGTCTTATGCCTATAATATGTCGAAACATGGGCTTGAGGGTCTGATAAAGACGGCTGCAGCACAGTTGGCGCCGTTCGGGGTGCGTGTTAATGGTATTGCACCAGGCACGGTGGAGACGCCGATGAACTATAGTTTGTTACGTTCTGGAGAGCAAGGAAGCTATAGTTTACGGGCAGCGACAATTCTTGCGCATACACCAACAAAGAGGTTTGCTACGTTGGAGGGTATTACGCAGACCATGCTTGCTACATGTATACCGCAGAGCCATTTGACGGGCAACGTAATTTTTTGTGATGACGGGTACAACATAGAGGGGCATTCGTGGCCAGCAGGTAATGCTGCATTATATGGTGGACCTGAAAAACTGGATGAGCTCTATGCCGACCTTAAATATGAATACCCCAGTGAAAACTGATATGGAGTTACAAATGAGTCGAGATAGCTGCATGGTTTGCGGTACATCAGAGTTTAAAGCGGTCTGTGAAAAATCTGGTTTTATATATGTGAGCTGCGCTACTTGTGAGGTTGTTCGGCAGTTTCCTTATCCGGAGGAGTATGAAATTGTCGAGTATTACACTGATTACAAAACAAAAAAAGCGGCTGACTCCGTTTATTTGACTGATGCTGGGTTTGAAATCTTTAAGCGCGATAAAGAATTGACGTTTGCAGATTTAGGATTAGTAGGGGGGTTTGTTGGAAAATCTATCTTGGATGTTGGCTGTGGAACAGGCCAGTTTGTGCAAATGATGGCGCAGGAAGCGGGATCAATTAAAGGTATAGATATTTCAGGTGAATGCATTAGTCTTGCTCGGGATCGTAATTTGAACTGCGAAAGTCAAGATTTTCTGGCACTCAATGAGGTACATGATGTCATAACTATGTGGCATATTATCGAGCATACCTTAAAGCCGCGGCAATATATAGAGCATGCTTATCAAATGTTGGCTTCTGGAGGACTATTGTTAATAGAAACACCGGTAATTGGAGTAATATCCACTGGTTTCGGTGCAGATTGGAGGTATTTTATGCCGGTCGAGCATATCAACTTGTTTACGCAAAATGCACTGTTTCGTGTCTGTACTGATGCCGGTTTTCGAATTCAGTCGTGGATAAGATTTGGTAGTGGAAATGAAGCGGGAACGGTGCCTGCGTCCAATAAGAGGGCCATGGACTTAAGCGCAAAGAAGCTCGGCTTTGGTGACACAATTGCAGCAGTATTTGTTAAATGATTTTTAGGATAGAACGATGAACGAAGCCAAAAAGAGCGCCATCATTGTAGTGAGTGCAGGAATTATGCAGATTCCCGCGCTCAAGATAGCTAAGGATATGGGGCTAACGGTGATTGCCACTGATCGCAACCCTGATGCTGTTGGATTTCAGTATTGTGATCACGCGGTTATACTGGATTCAAAAGATGCTGAAGGGCATGCAAAATTTGCTCGTGAAAATCGTGAAAAACTGAATGTCAAAGCCGCTTTTGCAGGGTCGGATTGTGCTATTACGGTATCTGCGATTACTAATGCCTTAGGCTTGTCGGGCATCCCGATGGACGTGGCAAAGCGTTCAAATAATAAGGCTCTTATGAAAGAGCGGTGGATAAGAGACAAGATTCCAACGCCTTATGGTGCAGAAGTAACAACTATTAAGGAAGCACAAGCTATTTTGAAGCATATTGGTTTTCCGGCAATTGTTAAGGCAGTTGATAATGCTGCATCCCGTGGTTCGATGAAAATTGATTCTGAGGGACAATTGCAACAGGCAATTGAAAATGCTAAAGCAGCATCAGCGACAGGAACAGCAATAATTGAAGAATATATTGTCGGCAACGAGCAAAGTGTTGAGAGCATAGTATGGCAAGGATGCCACTATCCTGTCAGTATTGCCGATCGGATATTTGGTTATCACCCCTATCATATTGAAACGGCGCATGTCGATCCATCGACACTGCCTTCAGAGCAGAAAAAACGTATCTATGAGGTAGCTGATGCTGCCTCAGATTCTCTTGGGATTGATTTTGGCCCAGCTAAGGCAGATATGATTTGGACGGCTAAAGGTCCTATGATTCTTGAGATGCCTGCGCGACTCAGCGGGGGCTTTCATTCGCAATATACAACGCCGCTTAGTTCTGGAAAGAATCCTATTCGAGCCGTTATGGAAATTGCGCTTGGCCGTGATTTGGATGAAACGCTTATTCGAGGCACACAATCACTTACATCAATTTGTGCCGGGATTTTCCCGCCTAAAGGACAGTTAAAATCCATACTTGGCGTTGAGGATGCGTTAAGAATTGATGGTGTTGAAGAGGTGATTATTACGAAATATCCTGAGGATGATATTGAGGATTATATTGATAATGCGCGGCGTTTTTGCTGGGTAATCGTAGTAGCTAGTTCTAAAAAACGTGCTTTTGAAATATTTGAAATGGCAAAAAATAGTATTCAATTTGAGGTGGTGTAATGGGAGTAGCATTCATCGCAGAAGTTTCGAGTAATCATTCCAGAGATTTGGAACGTTCTTTTGATTTTATAAAGTGTGCAGCAGATGCGGGGTGTTCGGCGGTTAAATTTCAGCTATTTTGCATGGATCAGTTATTTTCGGCAGGTGCGTTGCCGGATAAGGAGGTGGTGCGAAGAAAAAACTGGGAATTGCCGTTAGATTTCGTGCCCAAGCTGGCGCAACGTTGTCTTGAGCTTGGGATAGAATTTTCCTGTACACCGTTTTATCTGGATGCAGTCACCGAGCTTGAACCGTATGTGGATTTTTATAAGATTGCTTCTTACGAGCTGCTTTGGGATGAATTGTTAACTGCTTGTGCCAGAACTGGCAAACCAGTTATTCTTTCTACTGGGATGGCCACGATTGATGAGATTAAACATGCGGTTGGAGTGCTTCAGGAAAACGGCTGCCAAATGCCGACTTTGCTTCATTGCACATCTGCTTATCCTACTCCTTATGCTGAAGCTAATCTCGCAGCAATTGAAACTCTGAGGCAAGTGACAGGCTGTGAGGTCGGTTGGTCTGATCATACGGTAGAGCCTGCTGTTATTCATCGTGTTATTCATCGTTGGGGTGCTAGAGTTATTGAATTTCACATTGATTTGGATGGTAAGGGTGAAGAGTATAGTGCGGGACATTGTTGGTTGCCTGAACAGGTTGGTGCAGTGATTCGTGATGTCGAAAAGGGTTTTGTGGCTGATGGCAATGGCATTAAGGAACCTGTACCTTCTGAATTGCCGGATCGTTTGTGGCGCGCAGATCCATCTGACGGCTTGCGCCCGATGAAAGAAATTCGCGAACAATGGAAGTGAACCGGCTTGGGATGAGTGTCTTGATAGTCTGTCATGCTGGTTCTGGATTAGGGCTTGGGCATTTGGTACGCTCTTTGGCAGTGGCCCGTGCCTTACTGCATGAACTTGGCATTAATATTCAATTATTGATTCAAGGAAATTTGGTGCAGCGAGACGACTTAGCTGAATTTGAGCATCAATTTTGTGGGCTTGATGAGGACTTAAGTAATAAAATTCAGCATATTGATGTCCAGATAGTCATCTTTGATTTGCACCCGCATCTGATACCTGAGAATATTGATATTTTATTGAAGAATTTACGGCAAAGTGGTCGTAAGGTCATTGGTGTTGATAGTCTCGTTAGTCATCGCGACAGTTTGGATCTCATTTTTATTCCCTCGTTTCATTTTTCACCAGCGCAGAATTTAGTTGGAGCAACTCCCGTTATTTTTGGGTGGGATTGTTTTCTGTTAAATGTGCAATACCCCTCCACGGTATGGCAACCAGGTAACCAAGTCCTTGCCTTGGCTGGTGGCAGTGATGCCACAGACTTGGGTAGGACGTGGCCTATGCTGTTGAATGAGGCATTACCTGATAACGCAGAACTTAATTGGGTTACTGGCCCCTATGCACAACAACCGGTGTGGCCTCATTTACATCGGATATCTATGTTGAATCATCAATCGCCATCTGGTTTAAATGATCTGATGATTACAGCAAATTATGCGGTGACTGTTTATGGTGTTAGTTTTTTTGAATTGCTTTATTACGGTGTGCCAACGGTTGTATTTTCGCCTTACGGTAACAAAGATGATGCAGAGCTGCTTGAGGTAGCGGTAGAGGGTGTTGCGCTAGTAGCTAAGGATGAGGTAGATGCGGTGGCTAAATTAAAAGAATTAATGAAAGATGATGATTTGGCGGTTTCGCTTTCGCAACGTGCACGGCAAAGAATGTCGATTCTAGGTGGACACAAAATTGCACAGGCTATAAAGGAATTGATTGCATAGTTATGACGCAAGGTTATTTGATCTTTCACCTTAATTTGGCATTTTCTTCGATCAAAACAGAAGCGCGGCTTGACGTGATCCGAAATTGTTATTGGCCGTTGCTGGACTTGGTCGAGAGCACGGGTATCCCCATTGGTATTGAGTTGACCGGCTGGACTCTGCAACAGATTGCATTGTTGGATAAGTCTTGGGTGGAGCGCTTTCGTCAGTTGCTTGAAAATCGCCAGTGCGAACTCATTGGCAGTGGTTGGTCACAGGTTATTGGGCCGTTAGTACCCTATGAAGTGAATTGTTGGAATCAGCAGTTAGGGATGGATGCTTACCTGCAGATTCTAGGGATCACACCATTAATTGCCTTAGTGAATGAAATGGCTTTCTCTACTGGCATGGTCGATGTTTATATGGATGCTGGTTATAAAGGTATTGTAATGGATCGAGATAATGTACGTTTAGCATTGAATTTGGATGGTACTCCTCTATCCTATACTCCAACTCATGCATTAGGGTGTGGAGATCAATCAATACCGGTATTATGGTCTGATTCGATTTTATTTCAGCGTTTACAGCGAGTTGTGCATGGCGATATTCCTATCACTGAATACATAGCGTATGTGAAGCAGCGTGCTGAGCAGGACTCTGCTGTATTGCCTATCTATTGTAATGATGCAGAAATATTCGGTTACCGTCCGGGAAGATTTACGGCTGAATCTCGTTTGCACCCAGAAGGCGAGTGGACTCGATTTAAAAGGATTTGCACTCTTTTGCAAACAGACCTAAGTCTCAGTTGGCTTAGCCCTAGTGAAGCCTTGGCAATTCAGGAGCTGAATTCTCAACCAAATATAAAGCGTTTAACCTCTGCCAGCCAACCAATCCCCGTTAAAAAACAAGCAAAATACAATATTAACCGCTGGGCAGTAACAGGTCGTGATGATTTGTGGTTAAACACCGCTTGTCATCGGGTGTACCAGGCATTAGTCAGTGCGGGTGATGTGCATAGTGAAAACCAGCGAGAACTTTGTGAATTATGGGCAAGCGATTTGCGTACTCATATTACTGGTGACCGATGGAATGAGTTAGTTAAGCGTGTGGCTGAGGTAAATGGCCGATTAAATATTTCGAAAGTGATGGAGATAAGCGGAGAATATAGAGAGTCGAGCCGGTTTTTAGATGAAATGAACTTGCCGAGCGATGTTCAAATAAGTTTGGATGAAGAAAAAATTCTATGGAGTATAAAAACGCCCAATGTTCATCTTATTTTGAATGCGCGCCGTGGACTGGCTGTGCAGTCACTGGCTTTCAAGTCTCATGACTATGATGCGGTTATTGGTATTTTACCACAAGGTTACTTTAGTTCTATTGAGTTAGGTGCCGATTTTTATTCGGGGGGGGTTGTTATTGAGATGCCGGGTGAGCGAACTCGGATGACTGACCTTGAATGGGTGGAGCCTCAAATTCAGTGTAATGATCATGAAATATTGGTTACAGCTAGGGTTTCTTTGGGTTATGGCGTGATTATGACGAAGACAGTTAGCATTCATCTGAAATCTGAACGAGTCCAGTTTGGCTATGATTTCGGTCTGTGGAAGAGACCATTAGGTGTTGTACGTGTTGGAGTTTTTACTTTGCTTTCTGAGTCACTTACCGGTCCTCTGTTAGTGCGCTGTGTAAATGGTGGAAAAAAGACTGAATTATTTCCGCTTGATCGTATTGTCAATCACGGGAATGCAGCTTCGACTTTAGTCTCTAGTACGACCAGTTTTGGAGCAACGGATGGTTGTTTGATGATTGAGGATGTTAATGGTCGAAGTTTGCATATGGCTTGGGATCCAGCTGGATGTGCGGCAATGCCTATGCTACAGCATCAACAATTGCAAAAGCATTGTTTAACTCGACTTTCTTTTTCATTGTGTGAATTGGATGAAACGTCACGAACAGAAGGTAGGTTAATGCCATTTTTTGTTGTATTGAGCTCAGGGAATTAATGCTTGGAGTCTGCATTAATTAGGCTTGATGTTGAAAGAGCATGCTATTTCTGCGAGATAGATTCAGTTAAGAAAAATATCCAGCGTGTTATCTCATTTTTTAGTTTACCAGATACCCTATATGTGGCGAAGGTATTGGATAAACATAAATAATTTTTAGTAATTAATTAAAGAAAAAATTAAGTGGGCCGATAACCTTTATGAGTTTAGAATTTATGATATTTTTTTAATATTTTTTTAATATTTTTTCTTAGCCGATTAGTTGTTAAGAAATTCTGGAGGGTAGTATCATGGCAATGGTAATTAATACAAACGTAGCGTCACTTAATAGTCAACGTCAATTGACAAAAACAAATAATGCTTTATCTACATCAATGGAGCGGTTATCGTCAGGTCTGCGTGTTAATTCAGCAAAAGATGATGCTGCTGGTTTAGCTATTGGTGACAGAATGACCTCTCAAATTAGAGGAATGACGGTAGCGAGTAGAAATGCAAATGATGGTATTTCCATGGCACAAACAGCTGAAGCTGCAATGGGTGTCATGACTGAAACTATGCAGCGGATGCGTGACTTAGCCGTGCAATCAGCGAATGATGGGGCAGTCACCGCTGGCGATAGAGATAAGATGCAAGCTGAATTCAAACAATTGAATGATGAGTTGACACGTATCGTTAAAAATACTGAATTTAATGGTAAGAAAATTATTAATGGGGGTCTATCAGGGGGGGTTGCTATTCAAGTAGGGGCGAATACTGCGGCGGATAACCAAATTAAAGTTAGTGTGGATAATTTATCGGCGACTATAACAGGCGTAACTTCAGCGGGTATTGATGGTAGCACAGCTGCTGGTGCTTTATCTGCTATTAATCAAATTGATTTGGCGATTGAAGCGATTGATACCTCAAGAGCCAAACTAGGTGCGGTGCAAAATCGATTTACTACGACGATTTCTAACTTACAGTCTTCTATTGAGAACCAATCAGCAGCAAGATCGCGTATTATGGATACTGACTTTGCCTCTGAAACAGCCGCTCTTAGTCGGAATCAAATTATACAGCAGGCAGGTACGGCGATGTTATCTCAAGCAAAGCAAGCGCCACAATCCGTGCTCGGACTATTAAGATAAAAAGAGGGCTACCTTTTAAGACGGGACAAGTTTTATATTCAGTAACTTAACGAGTTTATTGCAAATTTTGGTACAAATTAGATTTCAGAGGGTTGGGGTCAAAATATCTGTCCATGTTCTGTTCCGTCTTAAGTTGGTAGCCAAAAAGAGAAAAACAGGGACTCTTGATTGAGGGGCTCAGTTTTTGTAATAGCAGTGAGGTAAGTTATGAATAATGATATTTCAAATGTAACAAAGGTGTCATTTTCTCCTCTTGTGCGTGAAGTTAATAATACTCAAAAGCCTAAAGGCAAAGTGGATGTTGCGGATAACCCAGTCGAGAAAGCAGGGGAAGAGGGTGTTGATAAGAGGGTATCCTCATCTAATGTAACATCTCTGGATGACGCTAGAAAACTGGTTGAAGAAGGTAATAAAATACTTGAGAATGTGCAAAGAAATTTGCAATTTAAAGTGGATGACTCAACTAAACGGGTCGTCATGAGTATTGTGGACAAGCGAACGGGAGAAACGATACGACAAGTTCCGTCAGAGGATGTGTTGGCACTTGCAAAAAGAATGCAAGAGTCAGACGGTAAAACGGGTAGTATTAAAGGATACATCGCATAAGTATTGGGATGGTAAGGGGGAGTTGATATGGCTATAACATCATCATTAGGTATTGGTAGTGGGATGGATATTAATAGCATTGTGACTCAATTGGTTGAGGCGGAAGGTCGTCCTGCTATTGGGGCTATTACGCGAAAGGAAGACGCGGCGAATGAGCGCCTAAGTGCTTTAGGGCGATTAAAATCGTCTTTATCTGATTTCCGAACAGCAACGGGTAAGCTAAATGAGATCGGGGCATTTAGTACGCACCAAGCGAGCTCTCAAAATGAAGGTATTTTAACGGTAACGGCTAATTTAGGCGCAGCCGCTGGCTCTTACTCACTAGAAGTTCAGCAGTTGGCAGAAGCTCATAAGTTAACATCCAATGGGTATTCTGGTTACAGTGATGTGGTTGGTAGTGGTACTTTGACCCTATCTGTGGCGGGTAATGATTTTTCAGTAACACTAGATGGTAGTAACAATACACTGCAAGGTGTACGTGATGCCATTAATGAAGCAGGTGATAATTCTGGCGTTAATGCTAGTATTATTAATGTTGATGATGGTGTGGGCGGCACAGTTTCTAAATTAGTTTTAACTTCAAAAAATACGGGTACAGCGAATAGTATATCGATTACCGCAACAGAAGATCCTGCCGTTCCTGGTCTATCCAGTTTGGTATATGATCCAGCTGGTAGTGGTATTACTAATTTAACTGAGCAAAATGCAGCACAAGATGCAAAAGTTTTGGTGGATGGGCAAATAGCAACACGAAGTAGCAACTCAATTGATGATATTATTCAGGGGGTGACTTTAGACTTAAAAACAGCTGAAACGGGGACTATTTTTAATGTCGATGTTACTTTAGATGAGGATGGTATTAAAGAGGTTACCCAGGGTTTTGTTTCTGCGTATAACGGACTTATGTCCATCGTTAAAGATTTAGGCAAGTTTGATTCTGAAGGTGGGAAGTCTGGCGCGTTAATAGGTGATTCAACCTTACGCAATGTGCAGTCTCAAATTCGGCAGGCGGTTAGTAATACGGTAAGTAGTGCAAGTTCGGGCTATAATTCATTAGCCATGATCGGTATTAGCATGGACCGTGAAGGTGTGATGTCATTAAATAGCTCTGAATTTTCTGATGCTTTACAAAATAACCTAAATGCTGTAAGCGATGTGTTTTCATCAAGTGATGGTGTTGCTGCAAGATTAGATACTCGGCTGGATCAGTATTTGAATTCAGGAGGTACATTTGATTTACAGACTAAATCACTAAATAAACAGTTAAGTAGGCTTTCTGATGATCGTGACACTGTGACAATACGACTCGATAATCTCGAGCGAACATTAATGAAGCAGTTTATTGCAATGGATGTCGCAGTGGGTCAGTTTCAATCTACTGGGGCTTATTTAGCGCAGCAGTTGGCTAATCTTTAACAATGATAGAGGAATATAATGAGACCGACTATGTATGGAAATAATGCAAACAAATATGCGGTTATTCACACAGAATCAGTTGCTGAGGAAGCATCGCCACATAAATTAATTCAGATGTTAATGAGTGGTTTTTTAATGCGTGTTAATACAGCAAAAGGTGCTATGCAGCGACAAGATTACCAAGAAAAAAGTATACAGATTTCTAAAGCTGTAGGTATTGTCGGTGGGTTGATTGATGGGCTTGATTTGGAAAAAGGGGGGGAGATATCTGCTAACTTAAATAGTCTGTATGATTATATTAACTCACGATTATTTCAGGCAAGTGCCGAGAATAATGTAGAGATTTTAGATGAAGTGAGTCATTTAATGAGAGAAGTGCAATCTGCATGGAATGCTATTCCTGAAATGTATCAGTAAGGCTTATGAGCTTAATACAAATGGATATTGTTAAATCTCTTTCTAGCTATGCTGGATACATAGAAAAACATTTATCTGAGGGTGATTGGGAGGGGTTGAATATTACTTTACAGAAAAGGCAGGAGGTCTTAGAGGCTTTTTTTTCTCAACCGAATGAGGGTAAAGAGCCTAAAGTTGCCGATCTGATTCTCAAAATACAAGCTGAAGATATTATGTTTTTAAAGCTCTTAAAGGATCAAAAGCTTGAATTGGAAAAGCAGTTCACTTCGCTTAAGCAAGGCAGAAAGTTGGTTAAGGTTTATCAGGATTTGTAAGACGAACCTCTAATTTACATTGTTCTTGTGTCAGCTGGCTTCATTTTTAACTCCCTATTTTATTGCCGTGCCACATAGTTGATTTTGGAATTTCTGTCGTAATCATGCCTTATCCTCGCTTTTTGGCGCATGTCGAATTGGAAATTCCCCGCTAGCTCTATTGCTCTAGCTCCTCAAATTTTACGATAATTTTCTATTTCTGTTTTTAATTGAAGTGCGATTTCCATATCAGGTTTTTCGGCTAGGATGTGCTCCAACATCAATTCAGCGGCTTCATAAACTTTAAGGTCTATATATAATCTTGTTAGTTTTAGTTTGCAAATAATATCTTCTGGAAAAAAATTAATAAAATCAATATAGCAATCAATTGCTTTAATGCTGTCTCCGGTAATACGAGACGATTCGGCATAGAAGGGTAGGTAGATAGGAGATATTTGAGATAAGCACTGAAGAGCTAAGAGTGTATTAGCATGATCATTCTTTTGAATGCTTATTGATACGACTCTAAGCAAAGACTCCTCTAGTAGTGGCGAGTCTTTTAAGTTAATAATTTGATTGTGGTGCTCTAATGCTAGCTCTATATTGTTGTCTAGCTCAGCAATATAGGCAGAAAGTAATAATTCATAAGGTTCTTTTGTTACAGTTTTGGTGTGGATTAAACCATCAAGCAAATTTCTTAATCCTTCTATTTTGTTGTGCTTAAAGAGCAAAATGGCCTTAGTTTTTAATAGATCGAAGGAAGGCTGTGCCTCTGTTATCTTTTTAAATTGACTGTCAGTTGAATTTAAAATGTCGAGAAAACTCTTTTTTAATGCTTGAAATTCTAAATTAACGGTATCAGGAAGAGTGCTATGGATATGTAATTTTCCCCAAAGTGTCGCACGATTATAGCTTTTATCTTTTGTCCATTGATTGATTAGTAGTGAGAAGTCGGGGGCATCTTTTAGTTCTTCTAGTCTTACTTGAGTGCGTAATAGAGCGCTCTCAAGGAGTGATAATAATTCTTGAGAACCTGATTGATAAGAAGAATAATAAATTCTACCTATTTCTTTAGCCTTTTCTGCGCTCCAAGAATCTTCATTTCCATGGGGCGACGTTATTCTGATAAAGTTTTTAACTCCAAAGTTTTTAATTAAAGCACTATAAGTACGATGTTTTCTTTGTAGTTGTTTTTCAATGTTATCAAGTGAGCGTTTATCTTTGTAATTTTCAATCTGCCCATCGAGACTATACATTTTTTCATTTATTTTTAATGCTTTTGTCGCGAGTTTTTCTATTAACTTTATATGGTGAATAGCTTTTTTTAATTCGACTTCAGTGGATAAGTGATGCGCTTGAAGCTCTATTGTACTTAATTGAGGTATCGATATTCCTGTAGAAGCATTATTTGGCGTGTCGAGGATTATTTGTTCGGTTGGGGCATGGGAGATATTTTCAGCTTTTGCTGCCTCAAGAGCTAAATTAATAATGATTGTATGAGTTGATTTTATCTGTGCTGCTTGGCGCCCTAAGTTGAGTAAAGCAAGATGATATTCAGGTGTGGTTGTGCGTTTTTCTCCATTATAGGTTTCAACTTCCAATAGCGATGTGTCGTATTTCGGTCCAGAGAGGGCTTCATCACTCCCTTCGGCATGAGTTATACCGTCTTTTGTAAAGCAAAGGTCAAATCCAGCAAGTAAAATCTGTTTGCAACCACAATAACTTGCGGCGGCAAGGGCTGAGTTGGAAACTGTGGGACCTACAGAATTAATGTTGTCAGGGTTTGCGCTCGTTTTCCATGGAAATCTGTTGCCAAAATATAATTTTAAGCCGACCCATTGGTTGACCAGAGCAGAGTCAACATGGAATGAGTGAATAAAAACGGAGTTTTTAAACATAAACATTTCTTTACTAACATCAATGTTTATGGCTTGAGGATCGACTGAGCACACAAAATCAGGTTCAATACTTGCTTTGATAAGCTGTCTTGATATACGCGAAACAGAAAATATAATGAGTTTTTCTCTGTTTACCTTTACCCAGGGTAATATTTTGGTTAGAGAGGGCCCACCTGCAAGCACAATAGCAGTTTTATCCTTGTAAATATTGTGTAGTAATTTTATCGGTAAGATATTGTCGGAAATATTTTGGATTTGACGACAGATAAAGGGCTGCGCGCCAATACTACTGATAAACTGAAAATCTAGGGATTGCAGTTCCTCTGCAACTTGCCAGTTGAGTTCGGCGTATTCTGCTAAATTAACTTGTTGGGCACAAATAGCTTTAAGTGAATGTACATTGCGTAGAAAACTATAATCTTTAAATTTTAGTTCTAAAGCATGTTCTTTCCAGGCATTGACAGTGGTACATAAAATTTCAGGCTCCAGTGACTCAAGTAGATGGTGCTGGTGTATTTGATCTAATATTTCTTCAATTTCAATGAATAAGTAACGTGTTCCTAGAGGAATCCCTCGTTGTTGTATGTACTTAGGTAATAGTCCAGAATCTGTCCCTACAATGATATAGAGTGAATCTTCATCAAACAGTTTTTTCTTATATTCTGTGTCGAAAATGACCTCAGCACTTATTTTGCTAAAACTATCGCGATTAACATTATATAAAAAGCGTTCATTAAAAAAATTAGTTTTAAGTGCGCTAACAGATAACTGGGAAATATTGGTAGCTGTCATAGAAAAATAAGAGATTAGGATTTAAGGTTTATCCTGATTACTTTTTAAATGGAAATAAGTAATCAGGTTAAGAAGTACTATTATAGTATATTCATTTATTGAAGTAATTGTAGGACAGCTTGAGGTCTTTGGTTAGCTTGTGACAACATAGCTGTTCCTGCTTGTTGTAAAATCTGATTTCGACTAAGAGCGGCTGTTTCAGCGGCAAAATCGGCATCCATAATACGCGACCTTGCTGCTGATTGGTTTTCTATGGATGACTGTAAATTAGCAATTGTTGTGGTAAAGCGGTTTTGTGCCGCCCCTAGTTTGGCTCTTGAGGTATCAATAGATTCAATCGCCAAATCAATTTGATTAATAGCAGATAAAGCACCCGAGGCTGTAGCGCCACTACCAATACTCGCTGTAGTTACGCCTGATATAATCACTAATAAATTATCTACACCTACTGTAACTTGGTTATCCGCCGCAGTATTTGCCCCTACTTGAATAGCAACTCCCCCTGATAGTTCTCCATTAATAATTTTTTTACCATTAAATTCGGTATTTTTAATGATACGTGTCAACTCATCATTTAGCTGGCCGAATTCAGCTTGCATTTTATTTCTATCGCTAGGAGTGATAGCCCCGTCATTAGCTGATTGCACGGCTAAGTCCCGCATCCGCTGCATGGTCTCAGTAAGGACTCCCATTGCTGCTTCAGCTGTTTGCGCCATGGAAACTCCGTCATTGGCATTTCGAGCGGCTACTGTCATGCCGCGAATTTGTGAAGTCATGCGGTCGGCAATCGCAAGTCCCGCAGCATCATCTTTTGCACTATTGACTCGTAGACCTGATGATAAACGCTCCATTGATGTACTGAGGGCTGAGTTAGATTTTGAAAGTTGTCTTTGAGAGTTGATTGAGCTTATATTTGTATTAATGACCATTCCGCTAGACATGATATTTACCTCGGGTTAGTTTCTTAGTGTTGTTTGTAAATATCTAAAGCATATGGTGTGCCAAGTTAAATATTATTGAGAATATTTTTTTAACTATTTGAATATTAGGTTATTTTATTTTTTATCTATAGGTTTTGTCGTGCATATTTGGAGTCATTTTATTGACCTTATTGGTATAAATAAATGTCCTTTTATAAGGTGTGAGTAAGCTAAGCGGCAAATAAATGCCGTTACTTTTATGTGATTTCCATCAAAAATTTCAAATATTAATTTAAAGAATAGCGATAAAATGCCGATAATGATGTTGTCTATAATATTTAAGAGTAAGGAGTTGGATATGATTGGTTCAGTTGGTAGTCAAGATGCACCAGGTTTAGCAACATCATTAATGAATAAGAAAACAGCAGAAGAGGAACTTGCAGTCACTGTTATTAAAAAGGGACAGGATATTGAAAAGGCTCAAGGTGAGGCGGTGGTGAAAATGATCGAGTCAGCAGTACCTGGTAGAATTGATACTTATGCGTAGTGATAAATGAATGAATCTCCACTGAGATTTTTGAAAGTACTTCCTATTTCATCAATCTGTTTTATATTGATAAAATAGGGGTATTACATGTCCCACTTAAGTAGCGAACGTCATTGAGTGATTAACAAAGCTCTGAGCATTACCTTTACTAATGCATTTCAATCCTTCAGCATAAGAGCCTCTTGCAAAAATCCAAATTTTACAGCCCTATATTTGCGATCAATTCTCATTCGTATTTTTTTAAAAAAATCACCCCTTTTTTTTGGCTTTATCTGTTCTTGGATCTTATTTTTCAGTTTTTTCTAAATTTAGGGCATACCTATCCTGTTCTTTAAACTTTCAAGTTACTTTTTACTGCTTGCTTGGCTAATGCAAAAGCGCTTTACTCAAGAAAGCACATCATTTGGTTGCTGGTCAGTGCTAAAATACCAAACATCAAGTGACACATCACTTTCGCTGCGCCCTTCACTCGAACAACACGCCCACCATACTCATCTTTTAAGCGGCCATTCACTCGCTCAACGGTACTTCGTTCTTTATACCGCACTGTTTCAGCTGTTTGATAGCCTGCAATTCG